>WNGB01002335.1_pt1 | contig 46049 bp, 47 predicted proteins | sample 5400681 | NCBI WGS metagenome assembly WNGB01 (sample SAMN13153367, study PRJNA577476) | soil metagenome | isolation source: 115 cm soil or saprolite under grassland replicate 2 | place: USA:California | collected 2016-06-15
AGGCTGGCGGTCGTCAGCGCCGCCTCGGTGGTCAGCGGGATGATCTCGGAGACCGCCCCGACAAAGGTCGTCTTGCCGACACCAAACCCTCCGGCAATGACGATCTTGACCGGCGTCGGCGCGCGGTCGGGGGCAGCCGAGCTAGATCGTGCGGAGTCCATACAGCACCCTCTCGAGAAGAGCGAGGTCGGGGCGGTCGCCGACCTGCGCGGGGCGGTGCACCTGCACCAAGCCCTCTTCGGCCATGTCGCCGACCAGTACGCGAGCCACACCAAGCGGCAGATCGAGCCGCGCGGAGATCTCAGCGATCGACAGGATATCCCGGCACAGCAGCGCGATCGAGCGCCGCTCGAGGCTCAAGTTAGGGGACGTCTCGCCCAGTGAGGTTGTGGACACCAGCGTCTCCAGCTCCAAATCCGCGTAGGTGGGGCGTGTTCGCCCACCAGTTACCGTGTAGGGCCGGACCAGGCGACCTGGCGGGTCCCTACGGCCTGAATCCTGACGATCCTCCATGCTCATCGCGCGGTCCTGTCAACCCACGGCGTGGGTCATGCCCACCGCCTGCCGGCGCCACCAGGAGCACCGCCGGCCCTGTCACCCCCCCGGTCGAGCAAGCGGCCGCTCCCTCATCGAGGGAGGGCCGCCTGCAGCTCTGCCCGTAGCTGCGGCGTGAGCACGTCGCCCGTCCTTGCCACCAGCAGCGCCATCTCGTAGCCGACCAGCCCGATATCGCACGACGGCGCGGCCAGCACCGCCAGGCACGAGCCGTCGCTCACCGACATCACGAAGAGGAAGCCCTTCTCCATCTCGACGATAGTCTGATTGACTGAGCCGGCGTCGAACACCCTTGCCGCCCCCTGGGTCAGGCTCGACAGACCCGAGGCGACCGCGGCGAGCTGATCGGCTCTGGCTCGATCGAGCCGGTCAGAGACCGCCATGAGCAGGCCATCGGAGGAGACCACGATGGCGTGCGCAACGCCAGGCACGTTGCGCACGAAGTTGTTGACCAACCAGTTGAGGTTCTGCGCTTCCTTACTGAGCTGCGTCATCGTCGCTCCTTGGCGCCATCGGGGCGGTCCCGCCGAACCCCGACCGGGCACCCTCGCCACGGTCGTTCAGGTCGTCGCTTGCAGCCATCCTCCGCCCGCGCTCCAGGCCGGTGCGGTAACTGGACAGCATGCTACGAACCTCCTCGGGTGAGCGCGAAAAGCCGCTCGCCGGAGGCGTTGCCGACCGCTCGCCGGCGTCTCGCTGCGACTGGGCCACCATGCCGGGGGCCAGGTTGGCCCGGGGCACGCGGCGGGGGAGACCGGCCTTGGTCGTCTGCACCGAGGCTGGCTGCAGCGTGGGCGGGAGCGGTGTGGCGACGTCTTCGGGCACTCCAGGGCGCGATCCGGGCTCGGTGGGCTGTGGGGCCCACGCCTGACCGACCGGCTGTGTCGGTGGCGGTGGCTCTGAGACGGGTCGCTGCCGCTGGGGAAGTGGTGACGCGGGCGCCGCGGCCTCCGGCTGGACAGGCGCGAATCGCGGCCGCTGCTCGGGCAGGCGCGGGAACGGCGGCTGCACGGTGCCGAACGGGTACTGCTGCGGTCCGGTGGGGTCGCCGAGGGGTCGTGTCCGGCCCGCGGGCCGCTCGGCGACAGGACGCTCGACGGGGGGATGAGGCTCGCTCACGGGGCTCTCCGGCTCGAGGTCGGCGCGCTCCCGGGGCTCGCGGCGGGGCAGGCGCGGGGAGTCGTCCAGCCGCTCGAGCCGCTCCAGCCGCTCCGATCGCTCGAGCCGCTCCACCCGCGAGCTGTCCGGCGGCAGCGGAGGCAGCGGCGCCTCGGCGTCGGCCACCTGCGCCTCGGCCGCCGGAGCGGGGAGCTCGGGCTCGAGGACCGGCTCTGTCTCGGTGGCCGGCACGTCCGCGGTGTTGGCCGCCTCGGCGTTGACCGCCTGGAGGGCCTCGGCCGCCGCGGTGGCGTCAGCGGGCCCCTGCGCGCTGCCGTTGCCGCCGCTGGCCTGCGTTGCCGTCGGCTGGCCGAGCGGTCGCCGGGGAGCACCATGGCCGGCGCCCGGGGACTCGAACCAGTCGGACCTGGCCTGCTCGAAGATCGGCAGGTGGTCGACGCTCAGGCCGCTCGCGGCGCTGGGGGCCGGCGAGCTGTTGGGGGCCGGCGAGCTGTTGGGCGGGGGCGCCAGCTCGGGCAGGCGGGTTTCGCCGGCGGGGCGCTCGCCTGCCTGCGAGCGGATGGTGATGCTCGGCGGCAGGAGCACCAGCGCGGTCACGCCGCCGTACCAGGAGTGACGAAGCTGCACGCGGATGCCGTAGCGCTGCGCCAGCCGCCCCACCACGAACAGGCCCAGCATGCGCGACAGCGCGAAGTCGATCAGCGGCGGGTTGGCCAGACGCTCGTTGGCCTCCACCAGCTCCTCGTCGCTCATGCCCAGCCCCCGGTCCTCGATCTCGAGCACGTAGCCGTTGGAGACCGGCTGGCCCGCCACCTGGACCTTGGTCCCCGGCGGCGAGAACGAGATGGCGTTCTCGATCAGCTCGGCCAGGAGGTGGACCACGTCGGAGACCGCATGCCCGGCCACGCCGATGTCGTCGATGGGCAGCAGCTCGACGCGCTGGTAGTCCTCCACCTCGGCCAGCGAGGCGCGCACGACGTCGACCAGCGGGACAGGCTGCGACCAGCGCCGCGGCGGCTCGGCGCCGGACAGCACGATCAGGTCCTCGGCGTTGCGCCGCATGCGGGTGGCCAGGTGGTCGAGCTTGAACAGGTTCTCGAGGGCGTCGGGGTCGGCCTCGCTGCGCTCGAGCTGGTCGATCAGCTCGAGCTGGCGGTCGATCAGGTTCTGGGAGCGGCGCGCGAGGTTCAGGAACATGTCGCCGATCGACTTGCGCAGCGCGGCCTGCTCGGTCGCCACCCGGACCGCAACCTGGTGTACTGAGTTGAAGGCCGCCGCCACCTGGCCGATCTCGTCTTTGGAGGTGACCGGGATCGGGCTGACCTGCTCCACCGTGACCCGGTCCAGGTCCGGTGCGTCCTGCAGGCGCTCGACCACGCGCGGCAGCCGCTCCTCCGCCACGTCGAGGGCCGCCTGCCGCAGCCGGCGCAGCGGCCCCACCATCGAGCGGGCGATCGTCAGCGAAAGACCAACGGTCACGACCAGGACCACGAGCAGCGCGAAGCCGACGAGCAACGCGTCGCGCCGGGCCGACTGCTTGACGTCGCGGGCGCTGGCGACCACGTCGCCCGACAGCCGAACCTCGACCTGCCGGAGCAGGTTCAGCCTGTCGCCCATGACGCTGTACCACTCGCTCGGCTCGACCTTGAGGCCGGGGCTGCTCTCACCCTTGATGGCGATGTCGCGGATGGCCTTGGCGCGCTCGACGCTGGGGCCGACCACCGTGGAGGCCAGCAGGTTGCGCTGCGTCGGGGTGGCGAGCCCGGCGAACTGGCCGCGCCACAGGTCCTCGGCCTCGACGTAGCGCGTGAACTGGTGGTACTGGAGCTGCCGGGCGTCGAAGCGGCCGGCCGAGAAGACCGCGTTCATGTAGGCGCGCTGCAGATCGATCGCGTCCTTCATGCGCGAGAGGGCCACGAAGGCGGAGACCGTGCGCAGCAGCTTCTCGTTGCCGCTGCCGACCGCGATCTCGCCGTTGACGCTCAGGATGTCCTGGATGATCTTGTCGTACAGCGTCAGCGTGCCGGCGACGGTGATGTCCGGGTTCTGGTTGATCTCCTGGCGCTGGGCGTCCAGCTTGGCGAGCTCGCTGACGACGTTGCGCAGCTCCTGGCGCAATTGCGGGTCGTAACCGGAGAGGTGCAGCTTGCGCGCCTCGCGCGCGAAGATGACCACCTGCCGGTCGACGTTCTCCCACTGCGCGGCAAGGTCGCTGTACCCGGTCGACTTGCCCCCGCCGACATACCCCGCGGCGAGAGAGCGCTCTTTCTGCAGCTCGTGAACGAGCGCGGTGAGCGTCACCGCGAATTGCGACACATTCTGCGCGCGAGAGGCTTTTACCGCCTGATTGACTCTCGAGCCGATACCGATAGAGGACAGCACGATCACAGCCGCGAGCGGGACCAGGAGGATCGCGGCGAGCTTCGATCGGATCTGCAGGTTCTGGAGCATCTGCTGCCCTTCTCTCGTCGTCAGCCAGACGGCACGCCGTCGAGGCCCGCCCTCGATCGGGAGGGCGGGTTGCTCGACTCGAGTCGATTGGCGTCCCCCGGGACGTTCCCGCGTCCCAGGACCGCATACGGCTGCCTGCTCATCCTGCTGTTCCGTCGCAAAGAAGACCTGGGGGGAGAGAACATCGCACTTTAACCAGCCGCTGCCCGGGTTGGCAAACGACGCAGATTTTGTCTCGCTATTCCTCCTTGACAGATTGGCAACTCGGGGCAAAGCGGACGCGATGCGCTCGCTCATCCGGGGCCGCTGCGCCCTGTGGATCTTGACGCGGCCCCCCTGGCCTCCCCATTCGGCAAGTTTGCGCTCAACCCTGCCGATCTGGTCCACTATCCGTTCGTCCGGCTAGGGATACCTGGGGTAAACAGGGAGAAAGAGGAATTGGATGAGCGATGACGCTCGGGCCGACCGGCCCAGGGTGGTGCCGGGGCTGACACGGCGGCAGATGCTGCGCGGCCTGATCGGCGGGCTCGGCCTGCCGGCCGTCTCCGCCCTGCTCGCCGCCTGCGGCGCCGAGTCCGCCGACGAGCTCGGCCTCGACCGCCTCGGCAGCGAGCCCACCGGCAACGGCAAGAGCGTCTCGTTCCTGTCCATCCAGCCCCACGCGCGCGCCGCGCGGCAGCTCGCCAGGGACTTCCAGGTGGCCACCGGCGCCACCGTCGGGGTCACGATCGTGCCGTACGATCAGATCCGCGCCAAGGCGATCGTCGACGTCCAGTCCGGGGCGGCCGACTACGACGTCTTCGACTACTGGTACACGACCGTCGGCGAGCTGGCCCACCATGGCGTGCTCGAGGACCTCACCAAGTTCATCGAGCAGAGCCGGGACATCTTCCCCAACGACTTCATCGCCTCGATCTACGATCCCTACACCCTCGTGGACGGCAGGCGCTGGGGCCTGCCCTTCGACGGCGACAGCCACGTGCTCTTCTACAACGAGGAGCTGCTGGCGGCCTCCGGGTTCGGCGGCCCGCCCACGACCTGGGACCGCTATCTGCAGATGGCCTCGAAGATCACCCGGGACCACCCGGACGGCAGCGTGTACGGAGCGGTCCTGCCCGCCCAGGCCGCGCCGATCATCATCGGCTCCTCCTTCGCCAACCGGCTCGCCGGCTTCGGCGGCCGCTTCCTGGATGACAACGGCAGGCCAGCCCTCGACCGGCGGGCGGTGGCGGCCGCCGCGTCGCTGCTGGCGGTGGCGCCGTTCACGCCGGTCCCGGCCAAGATCGCCTTCGACGCCGCCCTGGCGATGTTCCTGTCGGGCAGGGCGGCCATGCTGGAGTTCTGGACCGACCTCGGCGTCTACGCCGAGGATCCCAAGATGTCCAAGGTCCGCGGCAAGTGGGGGGTCACGTCGCTGCCCGTCGGTGGCTCCAACGCAAAGCCGGTGGCCGCGCTCAACGCCGGCTTCGCCCTTGGCGTGTCACGCGCCTCGCGGAACAAGGAGCTGGCCAAGCGGTTCGTAAAGTTCGCGACCTCCAAGCAGGTCAACCTGGAGCTGATCACCACAGGCGGCAGCGGCGTCGACCCGACCCGCCGCTCGACGCTGACCGCGCCGCGATACACGAGCTTCGCTCCCAAGGTGCAGCGGGCCGCCCGGGCCGCGCTGAGCGGCAACGGCGCCATCTCCTGGCCGACCAACGACAAGTCGCCAGCGCTGATGGAGAAGCTGTCCGACCAGCTCTCGCTGATGCTGCAGGGCCGCAAGACCCCCGAGACCGCGGTCGCGGACGCTCAGGCGGCCTGGGAGCAGGTGCTGGCGGATCCCTCCTGATCCCCACCGATCCCCGTCCTCCGCCGGGACCGACCGCCCGCGAGACGGGCCATCCGGACGAGGGGGCTGGGAGTGCTACGATCGAGGAGCTTCCCCGGCGGTCCGACCTGGAGGGACATGCTCAACGCTTACCAGCCTCGTGAGGCGTGCGGCGTCTTCGGGGTATGGGCTCCCGGGGAGCGCGTGGCGAACCTTGTCTACTACGGGCTCTACGCGCTCCAGCACCGCGGCCAGGAGTCGGCCGGCATGGCTGTCGCCGACGGCCGCAGCCTTCTCGTCTACAAGGACATGGGACTGGTCAGTCAGGTGTTCGACGAGACCACCCTCGAGACACTGCAGGGACATCTCGCCATCGGCCACACCCGCTACTCGACCACGGGCAGCTCACGCTGGGAGAACGCCCAGCCGGCCTTCAAGACCAGCGCGACCGGCGGTCTGGCCCTCGGCCACAACGGCAATCTCACCAACACCGCCAAGCTCGCGGCCGAGCTGGGCAGGACGGGCTCCGGGCGCGCGTCGGCGTCCAGCGACACCGAGGTCGTCGCCGAGATGCTCGCGCGCGAGGCGGGCATCGACCTTGAGGATGCGATACTCCACACCATGCCGCGCCTGGAGGGCGCCTACTCGCTGGTGCTGATGGACCAGCGCACGCTGTACGGGGTGCGCGACCCGCGAGGCTTCCGCCCGCTGGTCCTCGGCAAGTTGCCCGGAGGCTGGGTGATCGCCTCGGAGACGGCCGCCCTCGATATCGTCGGCGCGTCCTTGGTCCGGGAGGTGGAGCCCGGCGAGCTGGTGGCGGTCGACGAGCGCGGCCCGCGCTCGCGCCGCTTCGCGGAGCGCGACCCGCACCTGTGCGTGTTCGAGTACGTCTACCTTGCCCGGGCCGACTCCAACCTGGCGGGCCGCAGCGTCCACCAGGTGCGCAGGGCGCTGGGCGCGGCCCTGGCCCACGAGGCCCCTGTCGACGCCGACCTGGTGATCCCGGTGCCGGACACCGCCACCAGCGCCGCCGCCGGCTACGCCGAGGCCAGTGGCATCCCCTTCGGCGAGGGGCTGATGAAGAACCGCTACGTCGGCCGGACGTTCATCCAGCCGAGCCAGACCATGCGACGCCTCGGCATCCGGATCAAGCTCAACCCGCTGCGCGAGACGATCAGCGGCAAGCGCCTGGTGGTGGTCGACGATTCGATCGTGCGCGGCAATACCACCAAGGCGATCGTGGGCATGCTGCGCGAGGCCGGCGCCGCCGAGGTCCACGTGCGCATCACCTCGCCGCCGGTGCGCTGGCCCTGCTTCTACGGCATCGACATGCCGACCCGCGGCGAGCTGGTCGCCAGCGACCTGCCCACCGCCGAGATCGCCGCCTACATCGGCGCCGACTCGCTCGCCTACCTGTCGCTCGAGGCCCTCCTCGGCACGGCCGAGGAGGGCGGCAGGGGCCTGTGCAGCGCCTGCTTCACCGGCGACTATCCGACTCCCGTGGACGTCGAGCTCCAGGACAAGGCCCTCCTCGAGGGCACCCTCCCCCCCTCGAGGCCATGAACGGGCCCAAGCCGCGACGCCCCCCCATCACCTACGCGTCCACCGGAGTCGACGTGGAGGCGGGTGAGCGGGCGGTCGCGCTGCTGCGGGAGGCGGCGGAGTCCACCCACGGCCCGCAGGTGCTCGGCGGCATCGGCGGCTTCGCCGGCCTGCTCGCCTTCGACCCCAGCCGCTACCGCGACCCCGTGCTGGCCAGCTCCGCCGACGGGGTGGGCACCAAGCTGCTGGTCGCCCAGGCGCTCGACCGCCACGGCACGGTCGGCGTCGACCTGGTCGCGATGGTGGTCGACGACCTCATCGTGGCCGGTGCCGAGCCGCTGTTCGTGCTGGACTATCTCGCCGTCGGGCGGCTCGTGCCCGAGCGGGTGGCCGCGATCGTCGACGGAGTGGCCGACGGCTGCCGCCGCGCCCGCTGCGCCCTGCTGGGCGGCGAGACCGCCGAGCACCCCGACGCGATGGAGCCTGCCGACTACGACCTGGCGGGCTTCGGCGTCGGCGTGGTCGACCGCGAGCGCATGCTGGGCGCGCACCTGGTCCGCCCCGGCGACGCGCTGCTGGCGCTCGCCTCCTCCGGCCTGCACTCCAACGGCTACTCCCTGGTCAGGCGAGTCCTCGAGCGGGCGGGGATCGGCTATGACCAGGTCCTGCCCGAGCTCCGACGCCCAATCGGCGAGGAGCTGCTCGAGCCGGCCAGGATCTACGCGCCGCACCTGGTCGACCTGCTCGCCATTGGCGTCGAGCTGCACGCGCTGTGCCACGTGACCGGCGGCGGCCTGCCGGGCAACCTGCCCCGCTCCCTGCCGTCCGGCCTGGTCGGCCGGGTGGACTGGTCGTCGTGGGAGGTGCCGCCGATCTTCCGCCTGATCGCCGAGCTGGGACCGGTGGACGACGACGAGCTCGCCCGGGTCACCAACCTCGGCATCGGCATGGTCGCCGTGCTGCCGGCGGAGGAGGTCGGGCGCGCCAGCGCCTTCCTCACCGCCCGCGGCGTGCCCGCCTGGGTGATGGGCGAGGTCAGCGCGGCGGGCTGACGTTCGGGAGCACCCGCAGCAGCCGCACCCGCGACACCTCCCGCATGCGCTCCTCGGCGATCCGGTCGGCGGCGTCGCTGGTCGGGATGGCCTGCTCCCTGGCGCGCTGGAAGACCAGCCGCAGGTTGTCGAAGATCCCCTCGACGCATCTCTTGGCGCGCTCGGCGTTGTAGCCGTGCAGCTCGTCATGGACGTTCATGAGGCCGCCGGCGTTGATCACGTAGTCGGGCGCGTAGAGGATGCCGAGCTCGCGGAGCATGCGGCCGTGCTCCGCCCGGGCGAGCACGTTGTTGGCCGAGCCGGCCACGGCGGCGCATGACAGCTCCGGCACGGTGTCATCGTCGATGACGGCGCCAAGCGCGCACGGCGCGAAGATGTCGCAGGTGACCGCGTGCGCCTTGGGCGGGTCGGCGGTGTCGGCGCCGAAGTCGTTGACCGCCCGCGCGACGTTGTCGAGATCCACGTCCGCCACGGTGAGGCGCACGCCGGCCTCGTGCAGCAGGCGGCAAAGCTCGTGGCCGACCTTGCCGACGCCCTGGACCACCACGTGGCGGCCGGCCAGGTCGTGGTCTCGCCACAGCTCCTCGGCGACCGCCTGCATGCCCCTGAAGACGCCGTAGGCGGTGTTGATCGACGGGTCGCCGCCGCCGCCGTTGATCACCGAGCGGCCGGTCACGAAGCGGGTCTCGCGCGCGATGACGTCCATGTCGCCGCTGAAGGTGCCGACGTCCTCGGCGGTGATATAGCGCCCGCCGAGGCTCTCGACGAGGCGTCCGTGGGCGCGCAGCAGCGCCTCGGACTTGACGCGCTTGGGGTCGCCGATGATCACGGCCTTGCCCCCGCCCAGATCGAGTCCGGCGGCCGCGGCCTTGTAGCTCATGCCGCGTGCCAACCGCAGCACGTCGCGCAGCGCGTCGTCCTCGGAGGCGTAGGGGTAGAAGCGCGTGCCGCCAAGCGCTGGACCGAGCGCGGTCGAGTGGATGGCGATGATGGCCTTGAGGCCGGAGGCTGGGTCGTGGTTGTAGACGACCTGCTCGAACTCGCCACCCATGAGGTCGAACGCTCCCATGGATGACCCTCCTCGACAGGCCCCGACGGGTTCACCGACGGAGCGGCATCGTTGCCGGCTCAGGGGTAGCCCAGCCGCACGGCCAACGTATCACAGCAGAGAACGTGGCAGCGTCCGGCGCAAACCCCGAGCCCGTCGGTGCCTATACTCATCCGGCATGGAGGGGCATACGGCAGCATCCTACCTGCGGGTTTACCAGCCACTGGCGGCCTTCTCAGCACGCGAGCGGTCGCACTGGGCCGCCTATGTCGAGGCGGGGCGGTCCCTTCCGGCCAGCCTGGTGGTCGTCCAGGAGGAGCGCCGGGGGCTGGCCCGCGCGCTCGGGCTCAAGGTGCGGGACGAGCCCGAGCATGCCCTGGTCAAGCGGATCGGCGGCACGGTGTACGTGTGCCCGCTGCGGACCAGGCTGCGCACCCTGGAGTCACTGGTGGCGTTCCACGAGTCCCTGCCGGATGGGGTGGCGGAGGCCTTCGTCTCCTCGCGCGACGTCGAGCACGCGGTCCGCGCCCTGCGGCGACTGCGCCACGACCAGCCCGGCTGGCAGAGTCACATCCAGCAGGCGGTGTGGCACGTGCCGCTGCCCTGGTTCGCGCTGTTCGAGCCGACGGAGCGCCACCTCACCCCGGCGAAGGCGGGCGAGCCGGCCAGCCTCGACTACGAGACCGCCATGCAGAAGGCCATCACTCGCCTGTCCAGGGCGCTCGGGGTGCTCCGCGAGCTGATGGAGGACACCGAGATGGTCGAGGCGGTCGAGGGACTCCTGGAATGGCTGCATGGCTTTGATCCCGATAGTCTGGTCCAACTCGACTACGGTGGACTAGCGAGAATTATCCCCTTCGGTGACCTGGTCGAGGATCACTCGGTCGCCGAGGTCTGGGAGGCGCTGGAGGCCTTGGAAGAGGGTGACCTGGAGCGTTCCACCGAGTTGTATGGCTTGCTGAGCGAACGCTGGTCGGTGGTGCGCGGACGGGAAGCCAGCAATTGATCGCTCCGCCCCTTTTGCTCAAGACCTGGCGGTCAGTTGCCGATAGTCCTACTAGGCGGGGGGAGAAATAGCCCTAAGTTGCTATGGTCTGTCCCATTCGACGCCTCTAGGATGATCAGGATCTCCGCGAGAATCCGGACCCGTGGGGAGCGTTCCTAAGGTGAGGTGGCAACTATGTCCGCCAGTCGTAACGCACAGCACACGCCAGCGCCAGAGGCGCTGCTCACCCCGGCTGAGGTCGCCGCGCTGTTCCGCGTCGACCCCAAGACCGTGACCCGGTGGGCAAAGGCTGGGAAGCTGTCCAGTATCCGTACCCTCGGGGGGCACCGTCGGTACCGCGAGACCGAAGTGCGCCAGCTGCTCCGCGGCGTCGAAGCGGGAAGCTGACCTCTCGAGTCGCATAAACCGGCTGTGGAGGGGGGCGGGACCACCGACCCCCTCTTCGCCGCTACCTCAGTGTCTCGTAGGCGGCCAGGCAACGCTCCGCGCAGATCCGCCAGGTGAACCGCTCGAGGACCAGCTCACGAGCGTTGGCGCCCAGCCGGGCGGCCAGACGGCGGTCGGACAGGACCAGCGCGAGCCGGTCCCGGAGCGCCTCGACATCGCCCGGCTCCACCAGGAACCCAGTCTCCCCATCCACCACCACCTCGGCCAGGCCGCCGATCCGGCTGGCGATCACCGGGGTCCCGCTGGACATGGCTTCAAGAGCGGCCAGGCCGAGCAGCTCAGGGACGGGGACGTCCCGGCCGTAGCAGGTACGGTCGAGTGAGGGGAGCGCCAGGACCGCCGCCCCGCGGTACAGGTCGGGCAGGTCGGGGTCCGGCACCGGGCCGAGGAAGGTGACGTCCCGGTCCTGGGCCAGCCGGCGCAGCAGGGCCGGGTAGTCCCGCTCGGGTGGGCGAGCGTCGTGCCCGCTGCTGCCGGCGATCCGGAGGCTGGCATCCGGGGGCAGGGCGTGGATCAGGTGGTCGATCCCCTTGTGCGGGGTCAGCCGGCCGACGAAGAGGACGCCGTCCCGGTCGGCGCTCGGGTCGGGAGCGAACCGCCGTGGGTCCACCCCGCCGTAGATCACCCGGGTCTTCGCCGGGGGAGCGCCGAGCAGACGGGCGGAGAACTGGGACACCGTGAGGAATCGGTCGAACAACCGGTGGACGAGCCCGCCCCGCGTCCGGCCGGGTAGGCCGTGGTCAGTGACCGCCATGCCCGCTCCCAGGACACGCGCGGTGACGGCCGCCATGCGGGTGGGTACGCTCCGGAAATGATGGGCGTGGACGATGCCGGCGCCGGTCAGCGCTGCGGGGAGCGGAGCGGCAACGGGCTGGGCGGGATGGCCGTGCAGCCGGGCCTGCGGCCGGAGGACCCGGACCCGCAGACCACCCTCGACCCGCCATCGGCCAGGCCGAGCGCCGAAGGTCACCAGCTCACAGTCCACCTCGGCGGCGAGGGCACGGGCCAGCTCCAATGGGTACCGCTCGCCACCGCCGTACAATCCCTCGGACCCGAACGCAGTCGGGGCCACGTGGATGACACGCATCCTCACCGTCTCCCTGGTCACACTGGGTGACCCCGGCCGCCTGACCGGCGGCTACCGCTACCATCGCCGCATGGCGGAGCTAGCTCCGGCCTGCGGCGCCATCGTCCGCTTCGTCTCGTTCCCCGAGCGCCCCTTCCCCCTGTCCACGCTGGCCGGCCCCGCCGTGCTGCGGCGGGCCACGGCGGATGTCCTGGTCCTGGACAGCATCGCCGCCGCCTTTCTCGGGCCGTGGCTACCCCTGCGGCACCGGATGCCGCTGGTGGGCAGCCTGCACCAGCCTCCAGGTGGGATCGACCACGGGCCGCTGCGGCGGGGCGCGCAGGCACCACTGGACCGGCTGGCGTACCGCCGCGCCCGCCTGCTGCTGGTGGCGAGCCAGGCGCTCGGCGACGAACTGGCCGCCCAGGGCTACCCGCGCGAGCGGATCCGGGTGGTTCCCCCGGGACGCGACCTGCCCGCCGCGCCCGCCGGCCAGCCGGTCGACCTGCGCCGGGGACGCCGAGCGGGACTGTTGTGCGTGGCCAACTGGGTCCAGCGCAAGGGCATCCTCGAGCTTCTGGAAGCCGTGGCGCGGCTCCCGGACGGGCTGGCCACCCTGCACCTGGCCGGGGACGACCGCGCCGGTCCCCGCTACGGCGAACGCATCCGGGTCAGGCTCTCCCGGCCGGACCTGGCCGGGAGGGTGGTCGTCCACGGTCCCCTGTCGGCGGAACGGGTGGCCGCCCTGTACCTGGGGGCCGACGTGTTCGTGCTGCCCAGCCTCCGGGAGCCCTACGGGACCGTGTGGGGTGAAGCCATGGCCGCTGGACTGCCGGTGGTCGGCTGGCGCGCCGGCAACCTGCCCCACCTGGCCGAGGACGGCCGGGAGGGGCTGCTGGCCGACCCTGGCGACGTGGCCGGGCTGAGTCGGGCGCTCGCCCGGCTGGTCGGGGACGAGGACCTGCGGCGAAGGATGGCCGCGGCGGCAGGGAGGCGCGCTGCCGCCCGGCCGACGTGGGCGCAGTCGGCGGCCCTGTTCTTCAGGGCGCTCCGCGAGGCCGCCGCGGCCGGTCACGACACCGGCCCGGCGTAGCCGCCGAAGTCCGAATGGGACTCCCACACCCGCACCGCGAGCGTGTCGCCGCCTGCCTGCCGCAGCGTGGGGACCAGGTTCTGGTGGGTCCACCGGGCCAGGACCTCCACGGTGACGGCCTCGGCTGAAGGCGGGCGGATCTCCTCCAGATCCTTTCCCTCGATCCGGGCCGTGATCGCCCGCAGCGCCGCCCGCAACGCATCCAGATCGCAGACCATGCCGTGCTCGTCAAGCTCTGGCCGACCGACCACGACGTCGATCCGGTAATCGTGGGGGTGAAGCTCTCCCTCTGGCCCTTCCACGGGCTGCTGGTGGAGGGCCCGGACCGTGGCGCTCGACCCCACCTCGTAGCCGACACTCATCGCCGTTCCTCCTGGATCGCTCGGGTTCTCACCGGTACCGCAGGGCGGCATGCAGCAGACCGTCCTCCTTCCGGTCCAGGTGCGCGTAGGCCTCGGCGGCCCGCTCGAAGGGAAATTCGTGGCTGGCCAGGATGGGCAGCGGGAGCTCGCCGGCGAGCCTCCATGCCACCGCGGCCCGGCGGCCGCGGTCCCACCTGGCGGTGAGGGCGGCCGGGAGCGTGGAGACCTGGGTGCTCCGGATCGCCAGCCGCCGGCGGTGGAAGGCGGCGCCGAGCGGGAGGGAGGCCGGCTTCGTGCCGTACCACGAGCAGACCAGCGCGGTTCCCTCATGGGCCAGCAACGGCAGCGACGAAGCCAGGGCCCGCGGGTCCCCGCTGGCCTCCGCCACCAGGTCGGCCCCCCGCTCCTCCGTCTCGGCGGCCACTGCCCCGGCGATCTCGTCCGGCGCGATCGCCCGCACGCCGAAGGCGGCGGCCGCGGCCCGCCGGGTCGCCTCCGGTTCCGAGCCGAGCACGACCGCCCCGGCCCGCGCCAGGAGCGCGGCGACCAGGATGCCGACCGCGCCGAGGCCCACGACCACGGCGGTCTCCCCCAGGCGGGGGGCGGCGTCCAGGCAGACCTGGAGAGCCGTCTCCACCAGCGGGTACAGGGTGGCGGCACGGGGATCCAGGCCGTCGATGGGAACGGCCTCTCGAGCGTCCACGACGAACCGGTCCTGGTGGGGGTGGAAGGCGAAGACGAGCTGTCCCTCCTTGAGGGGCCCGGCCGGGCGAGCCACCCGGCCGACCGCGCTGTACCCGTAACGGAACGGGTAGGCGAAGGTGCCGGACAGGGCGCCGAGCGTCTCGTCGAGGGGCAGGTCCGGATCAATCTCGCCCCGGTATGCGAGCAGCTCTGTGCCGCTCGAGATCCCCGACCACTCCGTGACCACGAGGACGGATCCCTCGTCCGGCTGGGGGAGCTCCACCTCCCGCAGCTCGACCGATCGGGGGGCCACGAAGTGGACGGCGCGGGCCTTCACCGTGCCAACCTCCCAGCCATCACGAGCCTCTGCCCGCCCATGCCGCCTGGTACCCCCCACTCACCCGAGCAAACCGTTTACCGACCCGCAACGGTGCTAATCAGCGGGCATGGCCCCGCCACAGGAGGTCGCCCGCCTCTCCCTGCCGACCTGGGCCGGAGAGTTCGACCTCCGGGCCTTCGAGGGCGCGTCGGGCGAGGTGTACCTGCTCTTCTCCCATGGCGACATCGGGGACGGTCGCGATCTGCTGGTCCGCCTGCATTCCGGCTGCCTCACGGGCGACGCGCTCGGGTCGCTGCGCTGCGACTGCGGTCCCCAACTCCGTCTGGCTATGCGGCGGATCACCGTGGATGGCCGGGGCGTGCTGCTGTACGCTCCCGGCCACGAGGGGCGAGGGGTGGGGCTGGTCTCCAAGCTCCAGGCCTACATGTTGCAGGACCGGGGAGACGACACGGTCGATGCCAATCGCCGGCTCGGACTGCCGGTCGACGGCCGCAACTACCGCGAGGCCGCGCAGGTCCTCCTGGCCGCCGGGATCCACAGCGCTCGCCTGCTCACCAACAACCCTGAGAAGGCCCGGGCTCTGGAGCGGGAGGGCGTCCGCGTCGAAGCCCTCGTGCCGCTGCAGACCGCGCCCCACATCCGCAACCTTCGTTATGTGGAGACCAAACGCCAGCGGCTCGGACACCTGTCCCCCAGCGGCGAGCCCCTGACAGGCGACGGCTCCCTCGACCGTCAGGACTCGGCCGTGGACGCCACCATCCTCCTCGGCGGCGTCCAATCCCGCGTGGACCGCCCGTATGTCGTGCTCAAGTACGCCCAGACGCTGGACGGCCGGATCGCCACCGGCGGCGGAGACTCGAAGTGGATCAGCGGCCCCGAGGAGCGCCGCGTCTCCCACGCCATGCGGGCGGCCTGCGACGCGGTCCTGATCGGGGCTGGCACCGTGCTGGCCGACGACCCCCTGCTCACGGTGCGGATGGTTCCAGGCGCCTCCCCGATCCGGGTGATCCTCGACTCCACCCTGCGCGTCCAAGCCCACGCGCAGGTCTTCGGCCCCACCGCGGCCACCATCGTCCTCACCTCAGAGCGGTCCAGCCCCGAGCGGCGGGCGGCCCTGCGGCAGCGAGGGGTGAGGGTCGAGGTCGTCCGGGAGGCGCCAGACGGCATCGACCTGGCGGACGGCCTGGCCCGGCTGCTGGCCTTGGGGATCCAGTCCGTGCTGGTCGAGGGCGGGGCACGCGTCATTACCTCGACGCTTCGGGGTCGGCTGGTGGATCGGGTGGTGGTGGCCGTGGCCCCCCTCCTGCTGGGCACGGGGACCGAGGCCGTCGGGGACCTCGGGACCAGCCTCGTGACGGACGGGCTGCGACTGCTGAACCGGACGGTCCACCAGGTGGGGCCGGATCTCCTGGTTGCCGGGGACCTGGACGCCGCTCCACGCGAGCGCGGGTGAGCAGCGCCTATTCGGGCGAGGGGAGGCGGACCTCCACCCTCCCGTCGTGCACTCGGACCTGGTAGGCGGGCTGCGGGCCGGTGGCCGGGCCGTGAACGAGACCCCCGTCCACCAGGCGGTAGGTGCTCCCGTGGCAGGGGCAGACGACCGTGTCGTCCGCAAGACGCCCCTCATGCAGCGAGCAGCCCCGATGCGAGCACCGGTCCGAGATCGCGTGGATCGTGCCGCTCCGCTTGACCAGCAGCAGCCCGACCCCATTGGCCCTGGCCTGCGTCAGCTCGCCTTCCCGAACGTCCGTCTCGCTGGCCACCGGCTCCCAATCCGTCGGGCCCTCCTCGAAGACGGTCTGCTGGACGCCAATCCCCTTGGCGAACGAAAGGTGCCCGCCAAGGTAGGCCGAGAAGGTGACCACCCCGAACCCCAAGGCCGACAGCCACCAGCCCCGCAGCCTCTTGCCGCGCTTCCTGGACACCCAGGAGCCGGTGTACAGCCCCAACGCGGTGGCGTTCGCCGCGGCGTGGACCACCCCCACCCTGCGTGCTCCTCCACCCACCTGCGCCCAGTCGGACAGGCCGGCGGCGGCGGTCGGCACGGCCGCCAGGATGCCCGTGGCGATCAGGCTATCGGAGGCGGCCCGGGTCCGACGACCGGGCATCAGGTCCAACAGGAACGAGCTGGTCCACGCCCCGACCACCACGTCGGTGAGGACCGGGTGCAGTGGGTGCCCAAGCCAGGTTCCGCTCAGCATGTCCTTGAACGTGCCGCCCACCGGGACGAGCCGGTCCACCAGCGCCTTGACCGGCCTCGCGACAGAGTCCAGCATTCCAAGCCGCTCGATAGGCTCGGCCACCCACCCCGTGAGCACCGGTCTCATGGCACACCCCGCAACTCGACCCACTCAGGGCCGCAACGTGGACGGCTCGCCTTCGCGAGCGGCTACCCCGCTGCTGGCCGAGCAAACCCAGCCGGCCACTTGACCATCAAGTACACCGACAGGTATAGATACTTCATGACCGATCGAGTGCCCCGCGGGCAGGCCAGACGACAACTGTTGAAGACCACCGCCGCCATGCTGGTCGTCAATGGCGTCAACGCCACCGGGGTGGACGCCATCGCCGCCCGCACCGGCGTCACCAAACGCACCCTCTACCAGCACTTCCCCGGCAAAGACGCACTGGTCGCCGAGGCGCTGGCCGACCGCAGCGCCGAATGGCACGCCGGCTTTGACGCCGCGATCCGCGCCCGAGCCGACGACCCCGCCGGACAACTGCTGGCCATGTTCGAGGTGATCGGCGAGCGCGCGGCCAAGCCCGACTTCCGCGGCTGCGAGTTCGTCAACGCCGCCGCCGACCTACCCGACCGGCACCACCCGGCACGCGCGGTCGCCAGCCACCACAAGCGCGCCGTGCTCGACCTGATCGCCCAGCGGGTCGCCCAGCTTGGCGTGGCCGACCCCGACGGCCTTGCCCGCCAGCTCAAGCTGCTGCTGGAGGGCGCGGTCGCCACCGCGCTGGTCGATCCGGGACCACAGCCCGCGCGCGACGCCCACGCCGCGGCGGCAACCCTGCTTGCAGCCCAAAGGCTTGGAAGGAAGGACGCTGCTGATGCCTGACGAGGCGGGCCAGCCGTCCCCGGCGGCCGCCCCAGCTACCCCCGCCGCGATGCTGGCCGCCTGGCTGGGTGACCTTGTCGCGATGGTCCACCAGCGCATCGCCGACCTGACCGCCGAGGAACTGGCATTCCAGCCCGACCCGCAGGGCAACAGCATCGGCGTGACCGTGTGGCACTTCAGCCGCTGGCTGGACGTGATCGGCCGCGCCTTTGCCGGCCAGCCGCCCAGCGGCGAGCTGTGGCACTCGGGCGGCTGGGCGGCCCGCACCGGCTACGACCCGACCGGCATCGGCCACCAGGGGCTTGGCGTGCTGACCGGCTATACCTGGGCCGAGGTCACCAAGGTGCCCACGCTGAGCGCCGCCGAACTGCTCGACTACCTGGTTCAGGTCACCGACCGCCTGCTCCAGGCGCTGGACGGGATGCCCACCGAGGTCCTCCACGCCCCGGCACCCGGCCTGGGCGGCACCCGCAGCCGCTACTCCCGGCTCAGCGCGGTGCTCCAAGGCAGCTTCGGGCACGTCGGCGAGATCGAAGCCCTCAAAGCCATGCGCGCCCGCCGCCTTGCCACCAAGGCGGGTGGGGTGCGGTGAGGCGTAGCCGCCGCGACCTGATCGTGCTGGTGGCCAGCCTGGCGGTGTTCGCCGTCTGCGCGGTCGTCGTCGCCGACGGGCGGGTCGGCCCCACCGAGCGGGCCGTGTTCCATGCCATCAACGGGCTGCCCAGCTGGCTGTACCGGCCGATGCTGGTCGCCCAGTACCTTGGAGTGCTCGCGATGCCGCTGGTGGTCGCCGTCGGCGCGCTGGCGTGGCGGCGCCGGCGGCTGGCCGCCGCGCTGGTGCTGGTGGTGCCGCTCAAGCTGGCTGCCGAGCGGGTCCCCAAACAGTTGGTGCAGCGGGAGCGCCCCGGGACGACGGTCCCGGACGCGATCCTGCGCGGGGTGCCGCACGGCGGGCTGAGCTTTGTCTCCGGGCACGCCATCATCACCTTCGCCATCGCCGGCCTGCTGGCGCTGGTGCTGCCGCGCCGCTGGGGGATCGTCGCGTTCGTGCTGGCGACGTTCAATGCGGTGGCGCGGGTGTATCTGGGGGCGCACAACCCGTTGGACGTGGTGGGCGGGGCGGCGATCGGCCTGGCGATCGCCGCCGTGCTGGACCTGATCCTGAATGTCGCCGGCGACCGCGCGGGCAGCCCGCATCGCAGCAGGCCCTGACTCTGGACGGCCGGCCATCTCATCGGGGAGACGGTCGTTGCTGTGCTCGAGCTGGGTCCGCGGCCAAGGCCGGCTCGGGTGCCGGGGTCACGTGGGTGGGCCCGCGTTGCGTGGACTAACTGGGCGTCGGCTTCGTTGAGGTACCTCCTCGCCGAGGGTCTGCTCGGCGGTGGCGCACACCCGTGCCGGGTCGGCCACCCGGCCAAGCGCCGCCAGCAGCGTGGCCAGGTCGCGGTCCAGCAGCGGTTGGCTGGCGGCTGCCTCGGCGCGGTCGAAGTCGACCAGCCAGGCCTTGCCGTGCTCGTCCAGCAGGACGCTGGCCAGCCCCAGGTCGCCGTGGGCGATCCGGGCCGCCCGCAGCCGGGCGACCTGGCGCCACACGTCGGCGAGCATGGCGTCGTCCAGCCGCTCGTCGCCAAGGTCGGTCAGGTCGCGGCCGGCCACACGCTGCTGGACGAGCAGGCCGGCGCCGTTGCCGAAGGACCGCACCAGCAGGACCTGGGGGGTGCGCACGCCGGCCGCGGCGGCCAGCAGCGCCATCGACGCCTCGTGCTCCACGTGCGCGACGGCGTCGCCGAGCCGGCCTGGTGGCCGGCCGCGATGCCGCAGCCAGTGCCAGGCGCGGTACAGCAGGTCGCTGTCGCGGCGCTCCCGTGAGACGACCTTGACGAACAGGTCGGGGCGGGAGTGGCTGGAGACCAGGTAGCGGGCCGAGCGGCGGTCCTGCCCCGGCAGCGGCTTCAGGTCGGCCGGGTCGCAGCCGTACTCGCGCAGGGCCTTGCGGACCCGCTCCAGCGAGGGTTGGCCGCTTGGGGCGCCGAACACCAAAAGGACCAGCGCGCCGGCGGCCCAGCCGAGCGCGGCGCCCCCCAGCACGTCGAACGGCAGGTGCGAGCCGACGTAGATGCGGGCCACGCAGACCAGGGCGGCGAGCGCCCAGGCGACCCGGCGGGCGCGCCGGCCAAGGAACGGGCTGGCGACTGTGGCCAGCGCCACCGCCACCGCCGAGTGCCCCGACACGTAGCCGAGGCCCCGGTCCGGCACAAAGACAATGTGCACGTTGTCCAGGAGCGTCTGCGGGCGGCCCCGCTGCACGAACTCCTTGACCAGTTTGGCGATCAGGTAGATCGTCCCGCCGGCCAGCGCCGCGTACGCCGCCAGCCGCAGCCGCCGCGTCGCAAGGGCCAGCAGCGCCACCAGGGGCACGGCGCCGAGCACCCCCAGCTGCATCACCAGCCAGACCGGCCACTTGGTCCAGCCGGGCAGCGCAAGGTCGTTGATCAGCCGGAACACGTCGGTCTCGCGGACCCCGACGCGGTCCTGGCGGATCGCGGTCATGGTGGCCAGCAAGATCAGCGCGCCGAGCACCACCCGCAGCACATCACCCGGGTGGCGAACATAGGCTCGGGGCCGGGGCTGGCTGGCGCTTGCCTGCGTGGCCGGTCGGTCCATGGTCGCCGTTCCTCCTGCTTGGGAGGTGGTTAGCTGCGGGCCACCTGCCGTGACGGGCTGGGCCCTAGCTGGCTTCGTCGCCACCACAGGTAGCAGGCGGCGCCGACCGGGATCGGCAGCCCCCAGGTGAGCCCCCGGAACACCAGCACCGCGGCGGTCACCTGCTCCCGGTCGCCACCCGCGGCGACCAGCCCACCGATCAGTACCACCTCGACCGCCCCGAGCCCGCCGGGGGTGTACGGGAGGGCAGTGATCAGGCGCGCAAACGCGAATACCACCAGCACCTGCGCCCAGGAGACTTCGGCGTCGCTCACCCCGATGTCGCGCAGCGCCACCAGCAGCACCAGGTACAGCGACACGTGGCTGACCAGCGAGGCCACCGTAATCGGCACCCAGCGGCGCGCGACCAGGTCGATGGTGCGAGAGCGGAACTTCACCGTGGCCAGCTCCCAGCCAGCCACCGGCGGCCGCCCGACCAGGCGCAGGACCCGTGAGGCCACCCGGCCGGCCAGCAGCCCGAACCGCCGAGCCATCTCCTCGCTGCGCAGTATCAGCGCGAACACCACCACCGCGGCGACCAGCCCGCCGATACCGGCCAGGGCGCCGAGCACCCGGCCCCCGCTGGCGCCGCCCTGCAGGAGCACCAGGGCCAGGGCCAGCACCGGCATGGCGAGCTTGATGAAGACGTTCCACACCCCTGAGACCAGCACCGCCGTGGTGGTCCTGGATCGCGAGTAGCCCCACGACCCCAGCATGTTGTAGGTCATGCCGATGCCGATCGCCGGCCCGGCCCAGGGCACCGTGTTGGTCACCGCGGTGGCCGACTGGGTCATCACCATCGCATGCCAAAACGACAGCCCAGGCGTCACCGACATCCACACCAACGCGTAGGTGCACAGATTCCAGACCGCGAGCAGGCCCAGGGTGGCGAGCTCCAGCCAGGTCATGTCGGTGATCGCGGTCCACACCTGGGCCAGGTCGATGCCCTTGAGCAGGAAGTAGAAGATCGCCGCGACCAGCACCAGCGACACCACGACCTGGATGAGCACGCGGGTGCGCGAGCGTGGCCTGGCGGCGGCTGGCTCCTGATCGACCATCAGCTCACCCCTTGTCTGACCGGGCCCGACGACCGCTCGACGTCTGGCCGGCTCATGGTGCTTGGTTGGGGTCCAGTTGGAGTCGCCCGTCGGAGCGCTGACTGAGCGCCTGGCGCAGCCCATCGCGGCTGGCGAACCCAAGCAGCGTGGGCAGCTCCGCGGCAAACCATCCCTCGGCGTCGCTGGTGGAGTGCAGCCGGTAGGTCACGCAGCCACCCGGGAACCGGTCATACCAGGTCGACCCGAACGCGCTGATGGCCGGGTCGACCCGCTGGAAGCGTCGCATCCCTGGCGCCGGGGACGGCGTCTCGACTGTGCCGGCCACGTCGCAGACGCCGGTCAGGCGCACCACGGCCGCACGCTTACCGGCCCGGTCATGGTCCAGAATGACCACCGACCGGCCGTTGTTGACGGCCACGTCGGCGACCGTCCAGCCGGGCAGCCGGGACCGCACGCATGGGACCAGCGACGCCGACGGCACCGACTGGGCCATCAGCCACAGCGGCTCCAGATGGCCGCAGTCCAAGCCGTGGATGTTGAGCGGGGTCCTGACGGCCACCCGATTGTCGAAGACGGCCGTCCGGTGCAAAGAGGCAAGCACCAGCAGGAGCACGATCGCCGCCCACAGCCCCACCCGGCGGGCGCTCCACCGCTGGACCCGGATCGGCCGGGGCGGCTCGGGCAGCAGGCGGATGAACTCGCCGTGCAGGTCGCGGCCCTGGGCGCGCAGCATCCGCCGCAGCTGCGAGGGCAGCGCCAGGCCGCGGGCGGCCGCGAACCCCTCGCTGATCTCGTCAACGCTGAACTGGCGCAGCGCCCGCCGGTACACCCGCTCGGCGCTGGAGCGCAGCGCCAAACACAGCATCATGTTGGCCAGGTCGACCGCCTGCCGCCACGGGCTGGGGCGGGCCTCCACGAACGCCACGTCGATCAGCAGCATCCGGCCGTCGCGCACCAGCAGGTTGGCCGGCTTGATGTCGCGATGGGCCAGCCCGGCGTCCCACAGCCGGCGGATGATCCCAAGGCCATCGTCGATGACCTGCTCGTCGACCTGAGCCTCGCCCAGCTCGACGGAACCGTCGAAGAACTCGGCGACCAGCAGGTACTCCCGCTCGGGGGTCAGCTCCACAAACCCGAAGGGGGTGGGGCTGGGCAGCCCGGCAGCCCGGCACAACCACAGCGCGTAGTCCTCCTGCTGCACCAGCCGCCGCACCGTGTTGAACGGCTTCTCGTCCTCCAGCCGGCCGTACAGCAACTCCCGGCCGAGCTTGTACCAGCGGTCGGCGCGAAGATGGCTCTGCGCATACAGCTTGCCGAACAGGACTCTGGGCGGCTCGCCCTTGAGCGTGATCCGCAGCGGCGTGGACCCGGCCGAGCCGGCCAGCCCAAACGGCTTGACGTCCTGGACGACCAGGCCGAGCTGATCCTGCAGGCCGCGGCGGATCGCCACTCCGCGTGCCCCGCCAATGTCCAGGTGGGCGCTGCGGCCCCGCTGGTAGGTGACCGGGAAGACGCCGCTGGGGGTGAAGCGGCGGAACAGGAGCAGCGGGATCGTGACGCCGATGCCTACCCCGAGGAGCACGTCGCTGGGGGCGTCGACGCCCAACGCGACCCGGGCCACGCCGACCAGCGCCACCAGCCCGGCCGCGACCGACTTGCCCAGGTTGCGCCAGCGGCCCTCCGGCACCAGCGTGTACAGCACGCCCATGAGGATCGCCGTCATGATGGTGATCGGCAGTGACGGCATCGCCCAGCCACCCCAGCTGGTCCGCAGCTCCACCCCGAACGGCCGTGCCCGCTGCGCGGTTCCCGCCACCACGGCGTCGGTGAGGAGGCCCCCGAGCTGCCAGGCCACCAGCCACACGATCAAATGCCGCCAGCGCCGCAAGACCACCAACGCCAGCAGCAGCCCTATCCACAGCACCATCAGCGTCCACCAGGAGCCGACATGCGCCAGACCCTGCCAGAGCGCCTCCAGCCCCGGCGCGTGCAACCCGCCAAGCCACCGCACGACCGCGTCGTCAGCGACGGTGACCGCCACGGCCACACCGCGCAACCCGCGGGCGAACACCGCCAACTCAAGCCCGACCAGCACCACCGCGACCACCAGCCAGCCGATGCCGCTGGTCTGCAGCCGATACGGCAACGGCGGTGGCGCCCCGGTTGGCCGCCGCCGACGCGGCGACCGGACAGCCTCTCGCAGAGTGGAACGGACCAGCGGGGCGCTCGTTGGCGTCGTCTGGTCTGCGGGCACATCCATGGCCCCTCCCAACCCGCGGCAGCTCAGCCAGCATGAAGCACCTTCCTTTGCTGGCTGCTGGCTTGTCAAGGCTTACAACGCATCGGGAGCAGCTGCTTGCAGGCCGTGCCGTAGGCGCGTTCGCTCGAGCCGAAGCGGAACGACGGTGATGGTTTCATCATGCCCATCGACAGGCACGTATCGACCTTCAGGATCTGGTCACGCGTGCCGCATGTGGGCGAGCACCATCCCCGGCTCCCAAGCGGGCCGCTGCCTGGCGAGGATGCTCGCCATGCGGTCCAGGTCGGCCATCACGCCGGCATCCAGCCGTTCGTCCACCGCCGGGAGGCCGGCCTGGTGGGAAAGCAGCCGGCGTACGGTGATGAGCAGCCTAGCTAGCGGCCGGGGCTAGGCTCGGGCTAGGCTCAATGCCATTCGGTTAGCCGGGTCTGCGAGCACAAACTCCCTGGTCAGCATGCTGAAACCGGGCGAGATGGACCCTTAACCGAATGGCATTGGGGCTAGGCTCCCTTCCCTCGCACCTTGACCGTCACGCTCTGCAGCAGGGCACCGCTGGCCAGGTCGCGGGCGGTGACCAGCAGGGTTGCCGTCTGCCAGCGGCCCGCGAAGAACTCAGAGGGCTGGAAGCCGACCACCGCGACGCAGCTGTCGCCGGGCGCCAGGATCTGGCCCTCGAGCGCAATGCAGGTGGAGCCGGCCAGGTTGCCGAAGTTGAAGTCATCCGGCAGCTCGACCGCATCCACCAGGACCAACAGGCTCATCGAGCTGGTATTGGTGACAGTGACCTCGGCGAAGGTCAGCGACCCCACCGGCTGGGTGCCGAAGTTGACTTGCTTGGGGCTCACCTGCAGCAGCTTCGGCGCGGCCAGCGCCGTGGGCGCCGCCAGCGCCCCGATCGTTCCGATGACCCCAATTACCATGAAGGTGACGGCCAGCCGTCTCATGTCCGCTCCCTGTTCATCGTGAACACTCGCCGCTTGGCGCAGCTCAACGCTGATGGCATTTCTGCAGGCGGATCGTCACCGAATCCCTGTTGTTGGTTGGGTCGGCGTCGACGCTGGTCGAGGAGACCTCCGCCACCACCGTGGCGTCCCTGGTGATCGACAGGCCACAGGGGTTGGCGGTCGCGACCATGGTCACCGTCACCGAGGCACCCGGGTCCAGCGTCTCCGGGATGGTGCCGACCGGGCCGCACTGCAGGTTATCGAAGCAGCCAACGGACACGGTCGCGCCGGTGGCGGTGGCATCGCCGAGGTTGGACACGGTGATCGTGTAGGTCACGAGCTGGCCGGTCTTGGCGTTGGTGCGGTCGGCCATGATCATCACGGCGAGATCTGGACTCGACTGGGCGCCTGCAGAGGGCGCGCCAACGGTAAGCAAGCCGGCCAGGGCCAGGGTGGCGAGCATTGCTCGGACAAGCTGCCTGTTCATTCTCGGGTCTCTCCTTCAGCGGCTCGCTGCCTCAACGGGACGCAGGTCCAGTGTGTGCCAACGAGGACGGCTCTCGCGGTCAAGGCGACCACCTCCGACATCGGCCAATCGAACCAGGACCGGGCAATCGGAGCAAGTAGCAAATGCGGTACCAGTACGTAGTCCTCCGGCCTGCCTAGCACAACCCCAAGCTCGCTCGGCTCCCGAACCCGTCATCACCAGCGGGGGGCCGCGGTTTCCGCAACAGCTTGGTACGAGCCTGAGTCGACAGTTTCACAAAGCTGTGGAGGCGGGCCCCGAAGCTGCGGCCGGCGGTGACGCCGCGCGGAATGCGCCTGCACCGCGCTGGTCGAGGGGGGCACTGCCGGAAGGTCGAAGCCACAACGACACGCTGGTTGGCTGCATGGTTTGGTCGACCACGGCCAGCAGCTCGGTGGTCAGGGTGTCCAGGTCGACCTGCTGGCGCAGCCGGGCACCGAATACCTCGATGGTCCTGCCGGCGTCGTAACGGCGTCGGTTGAAGCGCCGGTCGACCGCCCGCTGGATGTGGCGGCGGGCCGGCTGGAACGCCGCGGCCACCGCGACGACCACAGACAACAGCGACACCACGACCGTGGCCAACGCCACCCACTGCAGCTGCTGCCGTTCGATGCCGCGGGCGCGGCGGAAGCGCACCACCAGCGAGGCGGCGGCCACCATGAAGGCGATGATGGCGACGGCGAAGGCTGCCTGGTAGGCGACCAGTAGCACACCATCGAGCGCGTGGAGGTCGAGCGGGCTGTCGACCGCCTGGGCAAGCCGATCACCGGGCCTGGGTACAAGCGTCACGACCAGCAGCAAGGCGACCGGCGTGGCCGCTGTGACCCCCGCCCACCAGCGCCAGCGGGGCGACGGCAGCGACCCGGTCGATGTGAGCAACAGGACAAAGCCGTTGCAGGCCATCGCCATGACGATGGTGGCGGGCATGTACAGGGCGACCAGGCCGGCGGCCGGCCTCCGTCCCGGTAGCGTTACGGACGACGGACCTGCCCAAAGCATCAGGCCTTTGTGAAACAGGGAGGACGTTCGGAAGCCGATTGAGCGGGTGCTTGCACCGCCTGCGTCAGGCCACGCGCTGTTGTGGTGGGCAGGGACGGGATCGAACCGCCGACCTTGCGGTTTTCAGCCGCACGCTCTACCGACTGAGCTACCTGCCCACAGGCGGCTCCCCCCGGAGGGGGAGCCCTCGCGGTCCCGACGGGATTTGAACCCGCGACCTCCGCCTTGACAGGGCGGCGAGCACAGCCGAGCTGCTCCACGGGACCTTGTTGCGGCCCAACCCATGGTGCCCCCAGCGGAGTTCGAATCCGCGTCGCCACCTTGAAAGGGTGGTGTCCTAGGCCACTAGACGATGGGGGCCCGGCAATCTCGGGGTGGGCCGCGTCGGCCTCGAACCGACGACACCCCGGTTAAAAGCCGGGTGCTCTACCAACTGAGCTAGCGGCCCACGGCAGGGCGCGCCGATGGTGCCACCGTCGGGCCCCTTGTGTCAAAGGATTCTCCTTCGGCTCACTCCTCCCCGGCCGCTTCGCGCTCCGCCCTGGCCTGGTCCGCGGGCAGCAGCTTGTAGCCCACGCCCCGAACCGTGGCGATCATCGACTCGTGCTCGGCGCCCAGCTTGGCGCGCAGGCGGCGCACGTGCACGTCCACCGTCCTGGTGCCGCCGAAGAAGTCATAGCCCCAGACCTCCTGCAGCAACTGGGCGCGGGTGGACACCCGCCCTGGCCGGGAGGCCAGGAAACGCAGCAGCTCGAACTCCTTGTAGGTGAGGTCGAGCGGGCTGCCGCGCAGGCGGACCTGGTAGGAGACCGGGTCGACCACCAGCTCGCCGACCCTGATGGCCGCGTCGGGCTCGACGCTGTCGGGTCGCTGCGCCAGCAGGCGGATACGCGCCTCCACCTCCGCCGGCCCGGACCCGGGCAGCACGAAATCCGAGGCGCCCCAGTCCGGCTGCAGCCCGGCCAGCCCGGCCTCGGGGATCACCACCAGGATCTCGCTGGCCTCGCCCGCCGCCCGCAGGGTGCGGCACAACGCCTGCGCTTTGGACAGGTCGCGGGTGGCGTCGATCAGGACGAGGTCCTTGCCAGAGGTCCCGGCGAGGCTCGCCAGGTCAAGCGGTAGGGTCGAGACGGCGTGCGCGAGATACTCGAGCGCGGGGAGCGCTTCTTTCGCCCCCCCGGCCCGGTTCGTCAGGCACGCCAGATCCGCCACCCGTCCAAGTCACCTCACCGTCGCCCCGACTGCCAGGAGTCCATCGAGGCCACAGCGGGGTTGCGGCGGCCGGAGCGCCAGGGGCACCGTAGCATCCGCCCTGGAATTGGGACAACGAGGAGCATGCGCAGTGGTGCGAGTACGCTTGTTCGCGGCTTTGCGTGAGGCCGCCGGAGCGGCAGAGGTCGAGGTGCCGGCCGGCCGCCTCGGCGAGATCCTCGCCGGCCTGGAGGGTCGCTTCGGCGAGCGCTTCACGACCGTGCTGGGCTACGCCAGCGTGCTGGTTGACGGCGCCCGCCGCGACCCGGCGAGCGAGGTGCCCGACGGCGCCGAGATCGCCCTGCTGCCGCCCTTCTCCGGCGGCTGCTGAGCCGATGCGCAGGCTCCTGCTCGCCGTCGTGGTGCTGCTGGTGGTCGCTGTCGCGGCGGACTTCGGTGCCGCCCGCCTGTTCGAGAGCCGCGTCGCCACGGCGCTGCAGCGCAGATACGAGCTCCGCGAGCGGCCGATCGTGCAGGTGCGCGACGTTCCCTTCCTGCCGCACCTGCTGTCCGGGCGCTTCTCGACCATCGACGTCGCCGCCGCCGACGCAAGCACCCGTGGCGTCACTCTGGCCGATCTCGAGCTGCACCTGCGCGAGGTGGCCGTGCCGCGGAGCGTGCTGCTGGGCGGGAGGGGACGTGTGCGGGTCGCGCGCACCGACGGCGAGGTGAGGCTGAGCGAGGCGGAGATCAACCGGCTCCTCGCCGACCGCCTGCGGGGCGGCTCACTGACGCTCCAGACCGACCGCGTGCGGGTGCGGTTGCGCATCGAGGTCCTCGGGCGGCCGCTGACCGCGACGGCGAGCGGGCGGCTCAGCGTGCGGGCGGGGCGGATCGCCTTCACCCCGGAGACGGCGCAGGTAGAGGGCGTGCGCAACGCGGCGCTGGAGGCGCAGCTTGCCTCGCGGTTCACCTTCGACGTGCCGCTGCCGACGCTGCCCGCCGGGTTCACGGTGGAGCGGGTGGACATCGAGCCGGCCGCGGCGCTGCTGACCGGTCGCGCCGGCGCGGTCGAGATCGCGGCGATGCGCCCCGCTCGGGCTGGTACGCTGCCGGCGACGTAGCAGCCAGGAGCCAGCCCAGGAGCCGCTCTCGCGATGACCCTCGAGGTGTGGTACACGATCCTGCTCGTCGGCATGCTCGGCGCCAGTGCGGTGTTCGCCGTCTACGTGGTCTACCGGCTGCTGCGCGACTGAGCGCCGGGCAAGCAAAAACCCAGGGGGTTCGACGCCACACGACTGGTGTGAGCGGCGTCACCTTGGTGGACCAGGCCAAGCCCCCTGGGTTCGGCGAGCTGTTTGGATTCCGCGGGCGGTTCCCGATCCCGCGATTCAGGAGCGGGTTCGCCCTAGCGGGCAGTCACCTCGCGGGTCCCTGACGGTTTATGCAGTTGGACCACCTCCTTTCTCGCGTGCCGCCAGTTAGCCATACTCCAGGCGTTGGCGCAACGCGGATACCATGTGAATCATGACCACCCTTGCCGACCCGTCCGTGGCGCTCGCCGGCAGCCGCGTCGGCGTGGTCGCGGCCGAGCGCCACGACCTCGCCGTGCTCGAGCTGAACGGCGCGGACGTGCTGCGCTATCTGCATTCCGTGTCGAGCCAGAGCACCGCCGACCTGCGGCCCGGAGATGCCACCCTGGCGCTGCTGCTGTCGCCCAAGGGCAAGATCGAATTCGTCTTCCGGCTCGCCGTGCTGGACGGGGGCGCCGTCCTGCTCGACACCGACGCGGAGGCCGCCGCGGCGCTGGCCGAGCGGCTGGCCCGCTTCGTGTTCCGCTACGACGTGCGCGTCGGCGCGCCGCGGCCGGGCGCGGTCAGCCTGCTCGGGCCGGGTGCGGACAGCGCCCTCGCCGCCGCCGGCGTGCCGGTGCCACCAGCGACGCCCGGCGCCACGGCGGCGGCCGCCGGGCTGGTTGCCCATCGCGGCGAGCTGGGGATCGACCTGGTAGGGGAGCGGGCGCAGGCCACGCTGCGGGCGCTGGCGGCCAACGGGATGGCGCGGGCGCCACTGGAGACCTGGGAGCTGTTGCGGGTCGAGCGCGGCGTGCCACGCTGGGGCCGCGAGCTGACCGACGACGTGATCGCGGAGGAGGCCGGCCTGCTCGGCTCGCACGTGCACCTCGACAAGGGCTGCTACCCGGGACAGGAGGCGGTCGCTCGGGTGCACAACCTCGGGCAGGTGCAGCGCCGCCTGGCCGGGCTCCGCTTCGAGGACCCGGGACACGCGCCCCCGCCGGCCAGGACCGACTTGGTGACCGAGGACGGTCGGCGCGCCGGCCAGGTCCGTAGCGCCGTCCACCACCCGGAGCTGGGGACGATCGCGCTGGCCTACGTGCGTCGCGCGGTCGCGCCGGGCCAGCGGGTGCTCGCGGGTCCCCTGGCCGCGGAGGTGATCGAGCTGCCATTCGCCGCCGCCATCGCCGCGCCGCCGGGGTAGGCGCAGCAGCTGGCCCGCTATTCGAGCTTCCTGAGTTATCTGCTCATCTGAGTATTCGGGGGGTCTTTTTGCGTTCCGGCAGTAGGAGTCAGGCGAGTTGGCGGTTACAATGCTCCGGCTCGGTAGTCTTGGGCGATCCGGGAAATCGACCGCGCAGCGTGGCGGAACGGATGTCTTCCAAGGCTGCTGGCTCACTGGACAAAACATGAATTCCGGAAAGTAAACCGTGGGAGCCCGGGCCTGTCCCGAGCGAGGGGGGAAGTCGTAGATGAGCGTGGTGGCCATCCCCGGCGGAAAGCGCCGTATCGATCGGGTGCTCGACCCGCGATTCGTCGCCGACGTCGAAGGGCTCGGGCTGGACGAGTTGCGGTCCCGTCGCAGCGAGGCCGAGGAGGAGGAGCAGAGCATCTCGTACCTGCGGCGGATGCTGCAGGGCCGGATCGACATCCTCCGGGCGGAGCTGGTGCGCCGTGCCCGCGGCGGCGATCCCGGCGTGACCGACCTGGTCGCCAAGCTGCCGGGGATCCTGAGCGACTCCCGGCCGGGGAGCTTCAACGCGATACGGAAGATCCGCATGCCCGAGCCTTCGAGCCGTCACCGGCGCCGGGTCGAGCGCCTGGTCTCGGACGAGACCGTGGCGAGGCTGCCTGAGCTCGAGGTTGAGGAGCTGACCCGGGCGGTCGAGGAGCTGACCCGTGAGGAGGAGACCGTGTCGGTCAGCCGTCGGGCGGTGCAACAAGTCGTCGACCTGCTGCGCGGCGAGCTCGCTCGCCGCTACCGCAACGGAACCGCGAGCGTGGCCCAGCTTCTGGAGTGAACGTCCCTCCCGGTCCCAGCAAGCCGGGCCAGGCGGGGGCGAGCCCCGCCCCCCCGGTGGCGGCAACGGCGCCGCCGCCCAGCGGGGTGCCACGGGCGCCGCGCAGGCCCGCTGACGCCGCCACCGCAGCCGCGCCGTGCACTGGGCCATGCCCGTCCCGCCGAGCCGTTCCCGCCCATCCTCCTCGATGTCGTCCAGCGGGTCTCCCAGGAGTCGTGCCAGCATGGATACAGCCATCGGCTATCTGAACCAGCTCGAGGCGGCGCAGCGGCAGCTGCTGGTGTTCGCGCGCGAGCTCAACCAGCTCTACCAGAGCGAGCGGACCCGCGCCGCCGCGCTGGAACGGGCGCTGCGCCGTCTGGAGGACGCCTACCTGGACATGGTCAAGACCTTGGCCTTCGTGGTCGAGGCCAGGGACCCGGGCACTCGCTCCCACCTCGAGCGGACCCACGACTACGCCGCCGTCCTTGCCAAGGTCGTCGACGCCGAGCTGGCCGACGACCACTGTATGCGCTACGGCTTCCTGCTCCACGACGTGGGCAAGATCGGTGTGCCGGAGGCCATCCTGAACAAGCCCGGCCCGCTCGACCAGGAGGAGTGGCTGATCATGCGGATGCACCCGCAGATCGGGGTGCAGATGGTGGCCGGCATCGCGTCGCTCGGACCGGCGGTGGAGGTCATCCGCTCCCACCACGAGCGCTGGGACGGACGCGGCTATCCCTCCGGCCTGTGCGGCGAGGAGATCCCGCTGAGCGCGCGCGTCTTCTCGGTCTGCGACGCCTTCGACGCCATGACCTCCGACCGGCCCTACCGGCGCGCGATGGCCTACGAGCGGGCCCTCGAGGAGATCATGGCCGGCGCCGGCTCCCAGTTCGACCCGGCGATGGCTGAGGCGTTCGTATCGATCGGAAATCTCGAGGAGATCCACGCGTCGCTGCACCGCGGCGACGTCCTGACCGGCGCCGGCCACGCCGGCGTTGGCGCCACCCCGAGCCCACGGTCTACGCTCGGGGCCGATGCAGGTACTCGTTGAGGTCGAGCGCTCCGGGTTCGTGGAGAGCCGCCACGTCGGTGCCGTGGTGGTGGCCGACGCGGACGGCGCTGTCCAGGCCGCGGCTGGCGAGCCGTCCATGCCCATCTACCTTCGTTCCTGCGCCAAGCCGATGCAGGCCCTTGCGGTGTGGAGCCTCGGCGTGGACCGCGAGCTCGGGCTCGACGCCGTCGCCCTCGCCGGCGCCGCGGGCTCGCACGCCGGCGAGCCGGAGCACATCGCGTCGGTGCGCAAGGTGCTCGCCGCCGCCGGGCTCCAGGAGCACGCGCTGCGCTGCCCGCCGGCCCGTCCGCTCAACGCCGACGCCCGCCGCGCGGTGGACGGCCCCGCGCCCATCTACCACAACTGCTCCGCGAAGCACGCCTACATGCTCGCCGGCGCTGTGGCGCGCGGCTGGGACCCTGAGCGCTATACCTCGCGCGAGCACCCGGTCCAGGCGATGGTGTCCGATACGATCGCCGACTTGGCGGGCGTGGCGATCGAGCACGTCGGCGTGGACGGCTGCGGCGTGCCGGTCCACGCCCTGTCGCTGCGCGGGCTGGCCACGGCCTTCGCGCGACTGGGCGCCCGGGCCACCGACGGCGAGGAGGGGCCGGCCGCGCTGGTCGCCGCGCTGCGAGCCCACCCGGTCATGATCGCCGGCACGGGGCTGCTCGACACCGTGCTGCTGGAGGCGACCGGCGGGCGCGTGCTCTCCAAGGTCGGCGCGGAGGGGAGCGCCGCGGCGGTCAACCTCGCCACCAGCCAGGGCCTGGCGGTGAAGGTCCTGGACGGCGCGCCGCGCGCCCGCGGACCTGCCCTGGCCGCCGCGCTGCGCGCTCTGGGCTGGCTGGACGAGCGCGAGCTGGAGGCGGTCCTGACCGCCGTTACCAGCCCAGTCCTCGGTGGCGGGGAGCAGGTCGGCGTTGTACGCCCCGCCGTCTTGGAGCTGCCCGCCGGCTGATCGTGGAGTGGGCAGCCGTCCCGTACCGGAGCGCCGCCCATCCGCTTCCTGAGCTAGGGTGCTTGCAAAAGTTAATCGAACGCGCTACTTTGATAGCGCTTGTTGTACCGAGGGAGGAGGACCATGCGCAAGGGGATCGAGCAGCTCCACCCCGCGGAGGCAGTCCGTGACGTGGGCCGCTACATCCGCGAGCAGCGGCGGCAAGCCGAGCTGTCCCTGCGCAATCTGGCCCGCCAGGCGGGGGTGTCCAACCCGTATCTGTCCCAGATCGAGCGGGGACTGCGGCAGCCCTCGGCGAAGATCCTCAAGGACATCGCCAAGGCGCTGAGGATCAGCGCCGAGACCCTCTACCTGCGGGCCGGGATCCTCGACCACGACGAGCACGAGGGCGACCTCGTCGCCGCCATCCTCCGCGACCCCCACCTTACCGAGCGGCAGAAGCAGGTCCTGATCGACATCTACAAATCGTTCATGGCCAGCGCCGAGCCGGCCGTACCGGCCGAGGCGGCCACGCTGGAGCACGCCACCGGGGCAGGGGCGGAGGCGAAGAAATCGACCGGGGAAGCGGGCTGAAGCCCGCGTGTCAACGCACGAGAGGAGCACAACCGACATGCCAAAGGACGTCGGGCCCAAGATCGGACCCAAGGACGCCAAGCAGGCGTTCTACGCCGTGGCCGGCGTGGCCGACCTGGCGGTCTCCACCATCCGCCACCTCCCGGAGGAGGCCGAGAAGCTGCGCGGCCGCTTCCCGGACGACGCCGTCCGGGCCTACGGGCACCTGGTGGAGCGCGGCGAGACGCTGGTCAAGTCGATCCGCAGCTCGCGGTCGACGCAGCAGGCCGTCCGGGCCACCCGCATCGCGGTGAGCAGCACCAAGGCGGCGAGGACCCGCGCGTCCTCCAGCGCCAAGTCGACCCGCAGCGCGGCGCGTGGCGCCACGACCACCGTGCGGCGCGCTGGCCAGGCCGACGCCGCGGCCGTCAAGGATGCGGCCGGCGAGGTCGGCGAGAAGTAACAGACGACCACCGGCGAACCTTCGACCCCCCGGGCCCGGCCTCTGATGAGAGGCCGGGCCCGATCTCCGTCTGGGCTCCCAACGCTCCCGGAACTGCCATCTTTCGGGGTGCATCGGATGTTGGGGACGATAGCTGTAACTGTCACATGGCCGGCTCTCCTGTCCCCTCGATAGCATGACTCGGCTACGGGTGACGCGCCCGCCGCCCTCCGCGGACGTCGCGGAGCGCGATCCGATGCAGAGGAGTGGGTGTCCGAGTGTGGGCGAGTGGCGAGCTTGGAGCGGTCGAGGATGGGGTGCGCCGCGTCGGGGTGCTGACGGTCCATTCATCGCCGCTGGCGACTCCCGGTGTTGGCGACTCAGGCGGCATGAACGTCCACGTGCGCGCGCTGGCGAGCGAGCTGGCCCGAGCCGGGGTGGCCTCCGACATCTACACCCGGGCGACATCGGCCGAGGACCCGCCCGTGGTCGAGATCGAGCCGGGCGTGCGCGTCCTGCACCTGCCCGCGGGCCCGCTCGAGCCGATCCCCAAGCAGGTCCTGCCTCGCTACCTGTGCGCCTTCCTCTGCTCGCTGCTGCGGGCTGGGGAGCGGTACGGGCCCTACGACGTCCTGCACAGCCACTACTGGGTGTCGGGCTGGGTCGCCAGGCTGGCCAGGGAGCGCTGGAGCAGCCCGGTCTTCCACTCCTTCCACACCCTCGGCAGGGTCAAGAACCTGACCCTCGCCACCGGCGAGGAGCCGGAGCCGCCCACCCGGCTGGCGGGTGAGGAGCGGGTCGTCTCCACGGCCGACTGCCTGCTGGCGGCCACGCCGTCAGAGGCCCGCCAGCTCACCGAGCTGTACGGCGCTCCTCCCTCGAAAGTGCGGATCGTCCCGCACGGGGTCGACCGCTCGCGCTTCCATCCGGGCGACCAGGCCGCGGCACGCGCCAGGCTCGGGGTAACCCGCAGGCACGTGCTCGCTTTCGTCGGGCGGCTGCAGCCGCTCAAGGCGCCCGACGTCGCCGTCCGGGCACTGGCCCTGCTGCGGCGACGGCGGCCCGAGCTGGACGTGGAGCTGCTGGTGGTCGGCGGCCCCTCGGGCAACGGCGTGGAGGAGCCGGGCCGCTGGGCGGCGCTGGCCCGCAGGGAAGGTGTCGCCGACCGCGTGCGGTTCCTGCCGCCGCAGCCGCACGACCAGCTCGCCACCGTCTATCAGGCTGCCGACCTGCTGCTGGTGCCGTCGCGCTCGGAGTCGTTCGGGCTGGTGTCGTTGGAGGCGCAGGCGTGCGGCACGCCGGTGGTGGCCGCGCGGGTCGGCGGCCTCGGCCATGCCATCGGCGACGGCACCACCGGGGTGCTGCTCGCCGACCACGATCCCGAGCACTGGGCGGCGACTGTGGCCGAGCTGCTCGCCTCGCCCCGCCGGCTCGCCGCGATGGGCCTGGCCGCGGCGCGCTTTGCCGGCGCCCACGGCTGGGACCTGGCCGCCGCCCGCCTCATGGACGCCTACGGCGAGCTGGTCCAGGAGATCCGCATGCCCCTGCTGGAGCAGAGCGGCTAGGGTATCGACCCGCGGAGCGCGAGCAGGGGTCGCCTGACTCTCGAGGGGAGGCGCGAACGGTGCTGACCGCGCGCCGGGTGCTCGCGCTGGGCGCGCATCCGGATGACGTCGAGCTGCAGGCTGGCGGCACCATCGCGGCCTGGGCACGCGACGGCGCGCACGTCGAGCTGGCCTGCTTCACCGCCGGCGAGAAAGGCTCGCACGACCCGACCTCGGATCCCGCCGAGGTGGCCAGGGTCCGCCGTGGTGAGGCGGCCGCGGCCGCCGCGCTGCTCGGCGCCGCCGGGGTGCGGTTCCTCGGGGCGGTCGACGGCGAGCTGGAGGCCACCATGGCACTGCGCGTCGCCGTGGCGAGGCTGGTGCGCACGGTGCGGCCGGACGTGGTGGTCGGCCACGATCCCTGGCGGCGCTGGCTGCTGCACCCCGACCACCGCGCCGCCGGGCTGCTCACCGTGGATGGCGTGGTGGCCGCCCGTAACCCGCTCCACGCTCCCGAGCTGACCGCGGAGGGCCTGCCAGCCCATCGGCCGCATTCGATCCTGCTGTTCGGCACCGACGCTCCCGACGAGGTGGTCGACATCAGCGCCACGATCGACACCAAGCTGGCCGCCCTGCGCGCCCACTCCAGCCAGATCGGCGACCCCGCCGACCTCGACCGCCGGATCCGCACCTGGAACGCGGCGATCGGCGACCAGTTCGGCCTGCCCTGCGCTGAGGCCTTCCACCTGCTCGATACCCGTGGCCGCTGAGCGCTGTGCCGCTCCTCCCCAGGGGCTGGCCGGTACCGGCGGCCTTCCGTGCCAACGGCGGGGGCCGGCACCCAGCTAGGGTAGTGTCTGAACGGCCATTGCGCCCCGCGATCGACCGGGGTCGGTTGATCGCGCCGGATCTGGAGGTGGAGACGACGCCGGACGAACGCGTGGAGGGACGGCCCGAGCCCGAGGCGGTGCAGGTCGCGGCGCGGCGGGCGGTCGAGTCGTTCCTGGAGGAGACCGGCGTCCGGGCTGAGCGGCTCGACGCCGGCCGCTGGTTCCTGGTGCTCGCCGGCGAGCGCAAGCTCGGCGTCGGCGTGCACCTGCGGGTCGGCGACCGCACCCTGCGGGTGGAGTCGTTCTTCATGCGCGCGCCCGAGGAGCAGCGTGAGCGGCTCTATCACGACCTGCTGCTGCGCCAGGCCACCAGCTACGTGCTGCGCTTCACCCTCGACGAGAGCGGTGACCTGTTCGTCGTCGGCCAGGTTCCCTTGCTGGCGGTCACCGCGGCGGAGATCGATCGCGTCGTCGGCTCGGTCCTGGAGTTCTGCGACAGCACCTACCTGCCCGCCGTGGAGACCGGGTTCGCCTCCAGCCTGGCCGCCGAGCGCGCCTGGCGCGCCCGCCTGGCCAGCGGCGACGACGGCGGCGGTTAGCCGCTCTCGGGTTGGTAGGCTGACACGGACCTCTCTCGCAGAGCCCCGACATCCGGAGGCTGTCAACGTGCCACTCACCGCTGAATCCGTGGTGACCGCCATGGCCAGGCCGGAAGGCAAGAAGGCGATGCTGCTCGTCATGGACGGGCTCGGTGGCTACCGGACGGTCGAGCGTGGCTCGGAGCTGACCGAGGCGCGGACGCCGAACCTGGACAGGCTCGCGCGCGAAGGCTCGCTCGGCCTGCACGATCCGGTCACGCGGGGCGTCACTCCCGGCTCGGGCGCCGGGCACCTCGGGCTCTTCGGCTACGACCCCCTCGCCTACGAGATCGGGCGGGGCGCGCTCTCGGCGGCCGGCATCGGCTTCGAGCTGCGGCCCGGGGACGTCGCCGCGCGGGTGAACTTCTGCACGCTCGCCCCGGACGGGACCATCGCGGACCGGCGCGCCGGACGCCTGCCCACCGAGGAGGCCGCCGGCATCTGCGAGCTCCTCAGCCGCGAGGTTCGCCTCGAGGGCGCCGAGCTGTTCATCAGGCCGGAGCGCGAGCACCGCGGGCTGCTGGTGCTGCGGGGGCAGGGGCTCGACCCGGACCTCGGCGACACCGACCCGCAGGTGGAGGGCGTCGCGCCGCTGCCCCCGCGGGCGCGCAGCCCCGAGGCCAAGCGCACCGCCGACCTGGTCGCCAGCTTCCTCGACCAGGCGCGATCGGTCCTGGCCGACCGCGAGCGCGGCAATTTCCTGCTCCTGCGCGGCTTCGACACCCACAAGGAGCTGCCCTCGTTCCCCGACCGCTACAAGGCCCGCGCTCTCGCCGTCGCCGCCTACCCGATGTACGTGGGCATCTCACGCCTGCTCGGCTTCGAGACGCACCAGGTGGAGGGGGCCGCTCCCGAGGAGGTCGAGGCGCTCGAGCGGCTCCTGCCGGACTTCGACTTCGTGTTCATGCACGTGAAGAAGACCGACTCCGCCGGAGAGGACGGCGACTTCGAGCGCAAGGTGGCGGCAATCGAGGAGGTCGACGCGCTGGTGCCGCGGATGCTGGGGAGCGGCGTCGAGGTGCTGACGGTGACCGGCGACCACTCCACCCCTGCCCAGATGGCGGCACACTCGTGGCACCCGGTCCCGGTGCTGCTGTGGGGCGGCACGGCGGCGGCGGACGGGCTGCCAGGCTTCGACGAGGTCAACTGCAGGCAGGGCTCGCTGGGTCGCTTCGAGGCCAAGCACCTCATGCCGCAACTGCTCGCGGCAGCCGGTAGGTTGGCGAAGTACGGGGCATGAGAGAATCTTGTTAAGGTTTGCTCGGAAATTAGAGGAAAGAGGTGCCATGAAGGGGGTCGTGCTCGCCGGTGGGACAGGGACCCGCCTTCATCCCCTGACCCGCATCACCAACAAGCACCTGCTGCCGATCTACGACCGGCCGATGGTCACCTACTCGATCGAGGCCCTGGTCAGCGCCGGTATCACCGAGATCATGCTGGTCACGGGGGGCACGCACGCCGGCGAGTTCCTGCGGCTGCTGGGCAACGGCCACGAGTACGGCATCGACCGGCTGCTCTACGCCTACCAGGAGCGGCCCGGCGGCATCGCCGAGGCGCTCGGCCTGGCCGAGCGCTTCGTGGACGGTGACCGCGTGCTGGTCATCCTCGCCGACAACGTGCTCGAGCACACCATCCGGGCGCTGGTGGACAACTTCAGGGCGCAGCGGGCCGGCGCCCGCATCCTGCTGGCCCAGATCGAGGACCCGGCTCACCTGCGCCACCTCGGCGTGCCGGAGTTCGACGCCCAGCACCGCGTGGTCAGCATCGTGGAGAAGCCCGACGATCCGGCGAGCACGTTCGCGGTCACCGGGATCTACTGCTACGACGAGACGGTGTTCCAGGTGATCCCCACCCTGGTCCCGTCCCACCGCGGCGAGCTGGAGATCACCGACGTGAACAACTGGTACGTGTCGCAGGGTCACATGGAGTACGACGTCCTCCAGGGCTTCTGGGGCGACGCCGGGGAGTCGATCGACGCCTACTACCAGGTGAACGACTTCGTGCGGCGGCACGGCGCGAACAAGTAGGGTCCCTGCCCGAGACACGGCGGCGGCCGCGCCGCGTCCGGCGTCCGATGCCGCGCGGTGCGACGCCCGGCCGCGGGTGACCCGTCCGTAGCCGCTCAACCACCCAATTGGTTTTCAAGGTGACGGTTGTTGTAAAAGACATCCTTGCAGGCCGCTTGCCTTGACCGAGGAGTGTTCCACTGTGACCGCTACCGGACCGCCACTGCCGCTCTCGCCCGCCGCCATCGCCCATGACAAGTGGTTGAGCCGGTTCAGGACCATCCTGGTCGCGATCCTGGGCTGCGCCGTCGCGGGCATCGGGTCCCTTGCGTTCTACACCAGCTTCGAGGCGATCAAGGCGTATGCCGAGCGCTCTGGTGGCATCTCCACGCAGCACGCGTGGGCGGTTCCCCTGCTGGTGGACTCCTTCATCGTGGTGGCCACCGGGGCCGACCTGTGGTTCACCACCACCAAGCAGAAGCGGCGCCTGTGGGAGATCTGGTGGCCGAAGGCGCTGCTGGCCGGGGCCGCGGGCGTGAGCTTCATCCTCAACGTCGCCCACGCCGAGTCGGGCAACTGGGCGGCCCGCGGCGTCGCGGCGATCCCTCCGGCCGCGCTGATCCTCGGCGTGGAGCTGCTGATGATGGTGCTGCGCCGCGCGACCACCATCCGCGCCGCCAGGCTCGAGGCCGAGCTGGACAAGCAGCTCGAGCTGGCCGCCCTGGCGTCGCCGCCTGCGCCCGTGCGCGGCGAGCTCACCCGGAAGAAGGGCCGGCCACGGCGTGAGATGCCCGTCCCCGCCGCCGCCCAGTCGTCAGCAGAGGACGAGCAGCAGGACGCCGATCGCGACCCCAGCGTCCCGATCTTCACCCCGGCGACGCCGTCGCGCGATGAGGACAGGCGACCCGCCGCCGCGCGCTCCACGGGCTCCGCCGCGCCGCGCAACGTGAACGCGACCGCCTCGCCCAAGCAGAGCCCCGCCCAGCCGGCCGAGGCGCGCAGGCGCGAGGGGGCACCGGCCGAGCCAGCGCGTCCGGCCGCCGCGGAGCCGGCGTTTACCAGCGGCTCCCGACCGCTGCGAACCGACAAGCGCCCGGGAGCGCTGGACAGGAACGGCAAGCCCCTCACGCCGTACGTGATCACCGCGCGCATCCTCGACGAGCGCGAGGAGCAGGAGTCCCTGACGCCCGAGTCGCTGGTGCAGGCGCTGGCGGAGGAAGGGCTGAACGTCAACGTCACCACCGCCCAGGAGTTGCTGCGCGAGCTGCGGCCGCCCCTGGCGAGCCGGCTCGGCGGCACCGGCCGGGTCGTTTCCGCCGGTCTTGGCGGCAAGGCCGCCAAGGGCCGCGCCGGGTAGCGCTACGGGGCAAGGGCACCGCGATCGGGCGCGGCGGCGCCGGGGGCCGCCGCGCCGCCGCAGAGCTCGTCCTGGAGGTCGAGGAGCTCCCGCAGCACCAGATGCGCGGCCGGCAGGGGAGTGGAGAGCGGGTGCAGCCAGCGGCTGACGCCGCCGTTCATGTGGCGGCTCGGCGGGGCGATCACCCAGCCGCCCTCACCGTGCCAGAACACGCCGCTCCGCCCGCTGCCCGGCTGGCTCGGCACGAAGCCGTTGGCCATGCCGATGGCGGTGACGTAGAAGTGGTACCGGCCGTTGCCGGTGCGCACCACCGGGCCGCGGATGCCCCGCCGGGCGCAGCGCTCCAGCGCCGCCTTTCCAAGCGCGGCGGGCACGTCCAGGACCTCGAAGGGCCCTCCGGTGAGCAGGCCGACGTTCCGCTCGGGATCCTGCCGCCACCAGGCGGCGATTCCGGCTGGCTGGTCCGTGGCCTCCTCGGCCCAGCACACCGGGATCGGGTGCTCAGCCGGGGATGCGCACGCCACGGTGCTGCATGAGCATGCCCAGGTGCGCCAGCGATCGGGCCCGATCGTGATCATGGGGTGGTGGCAGGGCACCACCCGGAGCCCCCGCTCGCCGTAGCCCGCCGCGGCCTGGACGAGGTCCTCGCTGCCGAGCCACTGCCGTAGCCTGCCGACTCGCTCCATCTGTCGTCCTCGTCGATCGCGGACATCGCCAGGTTCGCGCCGCGCGCCGCGCGCCGCATGGGCAAAGGCTAACCAAGCACCGCGGTCGATACTGGTACTGGGCGTGGAGGTAGGACAGGCTGTCCCGGTTGCGGCGCGCCTGGCCCGCGGCCGGCTGGCCTGGCGCCGCTCATGGGAGCGCGCCCACGCGCGCGGCCAGCGCGCGCAGCTCGCCGCCGTTGCGGCGCCACCTGCGCAGCAGCTCGCCGACCAGGGCGCGGACCGCCTGCTGGCGGCGGACCTCCTCGGGAGCGAGGGACTCGGCCTCGAGCAGTGCCGCCACCGCCTCGGCGTCCTTGGCCCACAGGCCATAGCCGCGGGCCAGGTCGATCAGACGCTGGGCGCGGCGCTCCAGCGCCCGCAGGCGCGGAGGGTCGATCGCCAGCGCCTGCGTCACCGCGTCGCGGCCGTCTCCCAGCTCGACGGCGGTCGCGACGGTGTGCAGCGCCACGTTGGCCGGGCCGAACGCGGTCCAGCGGTGGTTGTGGTCGCCGCCCAGCCGGTCGGCGGCGCGCCCGGCCTCCGCGAGCAGCTCCCGGGTGGTCGCGCGGTCGCCGTTGCGGGCCGCCGCCACGGCGCCCTTGAGCAGCAGCGCACCGTAGACCGACAGCAGCGAGGGAGAGCAGGGGCCGAGCGCCGGCCGCAGCGCCGCGGCCGCGCCCATCGCCAGCTCCACCGCGCGCTGGCAGTGGCCGGCGTCCAGGAAGGCGTGCGCGACCATGCGCGCGCAGCCGGCGACCGCCAGGGGGTCGCCGGAGCGCTCCGCGGCGGTCACGCCCCGGTCGGCGGCGAGCCATGCCAGCTCAGCCGCACCGACCTTGAGGAGGGTGGCGGCGGTCGCCTGATAGGCGAGCGCTAGCTGCGCGAGGGCGGCGAGCCGTCCGTCGCCCTCGATCGCGCGGCTGGCCGCCTCGGCGCGGTGAAGCAGCTCTGGCAGGGCCGAGCCGATCAGCGAGTAGCGCGAAGCCTGGAACGCCTCCCACAGCCCCTCGACCCCCCGCCGCAGGTCGGGAATGGAGGGCGCCAGCTCAGACGTGCATGGGGCCGTGATGGCGTCGTAGCGCATCAGGGCGGCGCGGATCGCCTCGACCTCGGGACGGCCGCCCTGGTGGGCGGCCGGCCGGCCGGAACGGATGCCGTGCGGCCGCGGCCACGGGCCGAGGAGGGTGCCGGGGTCCACCTCCAGGACCGCGGCCAGGTCCTCGATGACCGAGAGGCGGTCGACGCGCCGCTCGCCGCGCTCGACCTTCGAGACCCAGCTCTCGGAGCGCCCGAGACGGCCCGCGAGGACGAGCTGTGAGATGCCGCGACGGCGGCGGAATTGCGCGACCCGCAGGCCAAGCTGTACGTCGGGATCCATGGTGGCCACCTCGTGCGAGGCCGATGGCTAAAAGCGCATTCACCTTCATTACCTGCTAGCCGTCAAATGCCTTGACCACCACGACACAAACTAAGCGGATACGCAAGGCGGCCGCTCAGCTGCTCAACATCGTGGGTGGACCGCCCACCGGCAGCGTGACGGTGAAGCTGGTCCCCTTGCCGACCGTGGACTGCACCGTCACCGTGCCGCCGTGCGACTCGGCCACGTGGCGGACGATCGCCAGGCCCAGACCGGTGCCGCCGGTCTGCCGGGCGCGCGCCTTGTCGACGCGGTAGAAGCGCTCGAAGATGCGCGGCAGCTCGCTGGCGGGGATCCCCTCACCGGTGTCGGCCACCTGCAGCATCACCTTGTCGTCGATCGAGTCGAGCCGGATCCGCACCACGCCGCGCGCGGCGGTGTAGCGCAGGGCGTTGTCCACCAGGTTCGAGAGCATCAGGCCGAGCTGGGCCCGGTCGCCGCGCACGCTCGAGCCGGGACGGAGGTGGGTGCGCAGCCTGATGCGGCGCTCCTCCGCCCGGTCGGCGTACGACTCGGCGACCTCCTTGACCAGGCCGACCAGGTCGACCGGCTCGGCGTCGAGGGCGCCACGCTCCACGCGGGACAGGTCGAGCAGGTCGCGGACGAGCGCGTCCAGCCGCTCGGCCTCGCGGCCGATGCGGACGACGAAGCCACGGGCGGCCTCCGGGTCCTCGAGCAGCGCGCTGTCGAGGGTCTCCGCCAGCGCGCGCAGCGCCGCCACCGGCGTCTTCAGCTCGTGCGAGGCGTTGGCCACGAAGTCCCTGCGCAGCACCTCGAGCCGGCGGCGCTGGGTGATGTCGCTCAGCGTCACCACCGTCCGTCCGGTCGGTCCGCGGTCGGCCAGCGGGAAGGCCCGCAGCGCGAGGGTGCGGTGCTCGGGGAGCACCACCGTGACGGTGCCGGTCACCGGCGCGCGCTTGGCGGTCGCCTCCTCGGCCAGGTCGGCGATCCGCGTGACCGCCACGACGCGGCGCATTGGCAGGCCGGGGCGGAGGTCGTCGGGCAGGCCGAACCAGCCGCGGGCGGTCGGGTTGGCCACCAGCAGCCGTCCGGCGCCGTCCAGCAGCAGGATGCCGTCGTCGAGCGCGTCGAGGATCTGACCGGCGCGGTCGCGGTCCTCGGTCAGCTCGTCGATGCGGTCCCGCAGGCGCGGCGCCATCGTGTTCAGCTCGTCGGCCAGCGCCTCCAGGTCGTCGGTGCCCGTCCAGCGCCAGCCGGGCAGCGTGATCAGGGCCACGCGCTCCACCGCGCGGAGCAGCCCGGACAGGGCTCCGGACAGCGCCCTGGTGCTGGCGACCGCCAGCGCCACCGCCAGCGCGAGCAAGGCCACCCCACCGGCGACCAGCCCCAACGAGACCTCGCCGCGCTGCAGCGCGAGGATCAGCACGATCGCCGCCGTGGCAAGTGCCAGGTAGCCGGCCAGCAGCCCGCCGGCCGGCCTGGGAGGGTGCATCGCCCCGGCCCTCCGCTCAGGTCTCGAGGTTGGCTCGAACCGCCTTCGGCGGCACCAGCTCGCGGACCTTGCCGGTGACGATGAACACCACCTGCTCGCCGATGTCGATCGAGTGGTCGCCGATGCGCTCGAGGTATCGCGCGACCAGCACCATGCGGCTGGCCCATTCCAGGCCCGGCTCGCCCGAGGCGCGCTCGATCTCGCCGAAGATGCGCTCGTTGAGCTCGTCGATGGGCTGGTCCATGAGCGGGAGCCGCTCCGCCAGCTCGACGTCGCGCTGCGCGAAGCAGGTCATCGCGGCGCGCACCAGCGCACGCGCGTACTCGCCCATCTCTTCGAGGATTGCCTGGATTCGGGGGGCCGGCGGGTAGCCGGCGGTGAGCTTGATGAACCTCGCCATGTTCACGCAGAGGTCACCCATGCGCTCGATGTGCAGGTTCACGTGAAGGATTCCGGCCACGAGGCGGAGGTCCTTGGCCACGGGCGCCTCGAGCGCCAGGGTCCGGAGGATCTCCTCCTCGATCTCGACATAGGTCTTGTCGAGCTGTGCGTCTCCCAGGATCACATCGTCCGCGAGGGTGGTGTCGGAGGCGGCAAGCGCCCGCAGCGTCCGCTCGAACTGGGCCTCGAAAAGCTGGCCCATCTGCAGGAGCTTTGCCTCGAGGTCCCCGAGGCGCTGCTCAAATGTCGTCCGCACGCCATCTCCTGTTTACCCACCCGAGGTAATTGTCAGCCTCATGCTACCTGGGAGGCGCACGCTCAGCAGGGGCAGAGGCTTGGCCGGCAGGCAAACGAGAGGTGAACCTTCAACGCAAACCTCCCGAGCCCAACCGTGGATAGTTGCTGCCGCGAGATCCCTTATGGAACCGTTGACTCGAGGCAGCCCGGCTCGCTTGCCGCAAGCCATGAGAAGGCGGCAAAGGGGACTTTGTGCCAAAGGTCATGGTGGTCGACGACGAGGACTCGCTCCTCGAGGCGATCCGCTATGCGCTCTCCCGAGAGGGGATGGAGGTCGTGACCGCCCGGGACGGCGGTCAGGCCGTGCTCGATTTCGAGCGGGAGCGGCCCGACCTGCTGGTGCTCGACCTCATGCTCCCGGGCCTCAGCGGATGGGACGTCTGCCGCCGCGTGCGCGCCTCCAGCCAGGTGCCGATCCTCATGCTCACCGCGCGTGACAACGAGGTGGACCGCGTGGTCGGCCTCGAGATGGGCGCCGACGACTACGTGACCAAGCCGTTCTCGCTGCGTGAGCTGGTGGCGCGGGTGCGGGCGCTGCTGCGGCGGGCCGGTCAGGTCCAGGCGCAGAGCCGCGCGAACGGCTCGGTGATCGAGGCCGCCGGCATCCGGCTCGATCAGGAGCGGCACGAGGTGACCGTGCGCGGCGAGCCGGTGAGCTTGCCGCTCAAGGAGTTCGAGCTGCTCGAGATCCTGATGGAGAACCGCAACCGGGTCCTCACCCGGCAGACCCTGATCGACCGGATCTGGGGGTTCGACTACGTGGGCGACACCAAGACCCTGGACGTCCACGTCAAGCGGCTGCGCGCCCGCCTCGAAGAGGACCGTCACGACCCCAAGCTGATCGTGACGGTCCGCGGCGTCGGCTACCGCTTCGACGGCTGACCCACATCGCACGGGCCATCTCACTCCTCCTTGCTGACTGAGGGGTGTGGATAACCCACTGCAGCCTCGCACGTGCTCGCATAGCTTCCCGGCCATGTTCCCCTCCATGACGTCGCGGGAGTTGGTGGCGGTTCTAAGACGCCCGCCGCTTGCCTATCGGACCGTCCGGCAGCGCGGTTCGCACAGGCGTCTCGAGTCGACAAACGGCTACCCGCCGCTGACGTTTGCATGGCACGATAGAGTCACGATTCCGCGCGGACTCGTGCGCAAGGTCCTGGTCCAGGACGTAGGCCTGTCGATAAATGAGGCTCGCGAGGTTCTCAAGCTTCCCCGGGAGGCGACGTGAAGCGGCGGAAGGTCCTGATGCAGTACCACCAGGAGACTGATGGGTGGTGGGCCGAATCTCGTGACCTGCCGGGCTTCAGCGCCGCTGGGGCGACCTTCCGAGAGGTCCGTGACCAGGCGCACGAGGGTGCCCGGCTCTACCTCGAAGAGCCGGTTCAGGTTGAGGATCTGGCCCCGACGGACCTCGGTGCTGCGCACGGCCCGAAGCGCTGAGCCCATCACCTTGCCGTCCGGGTGGGGTCTGGAACGGGACATTTCGGGCGGTTCCCCGCCGTCTCATCCATACCCACCTGTGGTGGGCTGGGGTTTAGACAGCAGTGAGGCCTCCGACTCAAGCGGCTGTGGCGGTTTGTGGACAACCCGCGCGTGGACCCGCTGGCGACCCAGGCCGCCCTGGTCGGGGCGACCGTGGCAAGGCTTGGCAACCCGCGCTGGCTGGGCCTGGCGGTTGACTGGACGATGTGCTCGGCGACCGGGGCTTTGGCTGCGCCCGCCGCGACCTGCACG
>WNGB01001000.1_pt2 | contig 46014 bp, 39 predicted proteins | sample 5400681 | NCBI WGS metagenome assembly WNGB01 (sample SAMN13153367, study PRJNA577476) | soil metagenome | isolation source: 115 cm soil or saprolite under grassland replicate 2 | place: USA:California | collected 2016-06-15
GGCTGCTGCCGGACCTCGCGCGCGTCCACGAGATCCTGCGCACCACGGCGCCGGAGGACCTGCTGCGGGGCACTCTCCGCCCCGCGGGCCCCGTCGTCACCGATGCGGGCCTGGAGCTCGAGAGCCTGCCGCCGGACCCCGTCGACGCAGCCCTCCAGGCGCAGCGCGAGGCGGCGATCGAGGCGGGGCAGCGCGGCATCGAGCGGGTCCTCCGGGAGGGTCCCGAGGCTCCGCTCACAGCCGACGAGCAGTTCGGGATGGAGGCGATCGTCTTCCTGGTCGGGCGCCCCGCCCTGCTGATCGAGGACGGCCGCTTTCTCGCGCCGCCCGCGGACTGGCCGGTCCTGGAAGAGCAGCGCGAGGGGATCGAAAAGACGATCCGCAGCGTCGGCCGTGTCGAGGTCGAGGGGCACCCGAACCTGGAGTGGATCGGCACCGGCTTCCTGGTGGCGAAAGACGTCGTGATGACCAACCGGCACGTGGCGGTGGAGTTCACCGCGCCGCGCGGCAACGGCCGCTGGGGGATCACTCCGGGCATGCGGGCGCGCATCGACTTCCGCGAGGAGCACGGCGTGATGGGCAGCGCCGAGTTCCACATCAAAGGGCTGATCGGGATCCATGGCACCTACGACATGGCGCTCTTCCGTCTCGATCCGGCCGACGGCCTGCCCGAGCCGCTCCCTCTGTCGTCCGGCCCCGGACCGGTCGAGCAGCTGCCCGGGCGCACGGTCTACGTGGTGGGGTATCCTGCATGGGACGGGCGGCGCAACGATCCCGAGCCCATGCAGCGGCTCTTCGCGAACATCTACAACGTCAAGCGCCTTCAGCCGGGGAATTTCATGCGATACCTGACCGGGCAGCAGATCTTCACCCACGACTGCTCGACGCTGGGCGGCAACAGCGGCTCCCCTGTGGTCGATCTCGAGAGCCACCGCATCCTCGGCCTGCACTTCGGCGGCCGGTATCAGCAGTCGAACAATGCCGTGGCCCTGTGGGACCTGCGCAGCGATCCGCTGATCCAGCTCGCCGGGCTCCAGTTCGCCTGAGGTGCTTGCGTCTTTGAGTCCCTTCTGCTAACCTACAGGAGTCAGTCTATCTCGTGTCAAGCCAGGGCGGACAGGACCAGAGCGGAGCCGGGAGTTGGCTGGCAGGGGCTCCTCGTTGGCTGTTGCTTCAGCCGGGCTTGAAAGGAGGACGAAGTGAGTGACGACATCCGGGACGACCATGAGCCGCAGGAACGGCAGCCGTTCGAATACGAGCCGCCTTCGCTCATCGATCTCGAGGACCTGGAAGGCGTGTCCGGTGGCCAGACGTTGATCTGCATCACCGGCGGGAGCGCCGAAATCTGGCCGAAGAATGACTGGAATGATTATTGAGCCTGAAGGAGCGGCGATCTTTTCGATGAGCTCTCCGCGTGGGAATCCGAAGCGGCTCGACGTGCTCATCGTCAACGACGACGAGGAAGCGCCCTCGTTGCTCAATCCTCTGACCGGGCAGATGCTGGTCACCAATCAGGTCGGCAAGCGGATTGTGGAGCTGGCGGATGGCAGCCGGGATCTCGAGACCATCGCCAGACAGATCGTGAAGGAGTTCCGGGGAGCCAAGGAAGCCGACGTTCTGGAGCACGTCGAGATCTTTCTCGCTGAAGGTGCGAGAAAGGGGGTCGTGACGTGGACCGGCCAGACCGCGCCGTGACAGCTCTCAGGTGAGGGAGTCCCCGATCGAGGCGGCGCCGACCGCGCCGCAGAACGCGCCGTCCGGGAGGAGCCATGCCTCCCGGCCGCCCATCTGGACGGTCAACCGGAGGATCTCCTGGAGGGTGGGGTTCGCCTCCAGGGCGCTGCCGCCGAAGACCACGGTCTCGATCGAGCGGGCGTGCGCGACGGCTGTACAGAGGATCCCGACGTTCTCGCCGAGGAGGCCCATGAGGGCATGAGCGAGGTCCGCCGGCTCCGTCGAGCCGAGCTTGGCGAAATTCGCAGCCGTGAGGTCGGGGGGCAGGGCGATATCGCCCGCGGGGTAGACGTCGCGCACCAGCAGGTCCACCCGGCCGCGCTGGCCCCGGGAGGCGAGTGCCGCGGCCTCCGCGAACGACTCCGCACGGCAGAGGAGCCGCGCCAGACCGAGCAGGGTGCCCCCGCCGAGAGCTGTTCCGCCGATCCGTTGGAAGCGCTCGCCGTCGATCTCCAGGATGGACGTCCCGGTCCCCAGGCTCACCAGCAGATAGTGTCGCGGCAGCGTCCAGCCGGCACGTCCGGCGAGCGTCTGTGCCCCGCGTGCCCAGGCGGTGAACTCGTCGACCTGCCGGAAACGGACCCCATCGAGGGCCGCCGTGATCCGCGCGGCGCCACCGCCCGTGAGAGAGACCTGATCGACCTCTTCGGGGCTCAAGCCGCCGATCCTCTGTCGAAGCTCCTCGATCGCGCCCGCGGGGAGGAGCTCCAACTCAAGGTCCTCTCGCACCAGGGCGAGCTTCCAGAGGCTGGCCCCGGCGTCGATTCCCACCCGGCCGGGCTCGACGGGTCTCTCGCTCATGCGGGGAGCGATGATAGCAGACGTCCGGCGGCCCGGCGGGAGCATCGTTATATGCAGGCAAGCTGTCTTCGGTCCTCTACCTGCGCCATCGCTCCTGAGGTGATTCGTTCCCGTTGAACGGGAAAGGAGTCGGCGCGGACCCGACTGCGCTCTTGTTGAGCCGGAAAGGTGTCGGGTCCAACCCGACTGCGCTCCCGTTGAACGAGAAGGGAGTCGGGTCGAAGCCGACTTTAGTCGGGTCTAAACCGACAGCTCTTCCGTTGAGCATGGAGGGAGTCGGGTCGAAGCCGACTCCAGTCGGGTCCAACCCGACTGCTCTCCCGTTGAACAAGAAGGGAGTCGGGTCGAAGCCGACTTCAGTCGGGTCCAAACCGACAGCTCTCCCGTTGAACGAGAAGGTAGTCGGATCGAAGCCGACTTTAGTCGGGTCTAAACCGACAGCTCTCCCGTTGAACAAGAAGGGAGTCGGATCGCAGCCGACTTTAGTCGGGTCTAAACCGACAGCGCTCCCGTTGAACAGGAAGGGAGTCGGATCGCGGACGACTGCGCTCCCGTAGAGCCGGAAGCCGGTCGGGTTGAACCCGACTGCGTTTCTGTTGAACGAGATTTCCGTCGGGTGCGACCCGACTCGGGTCCGGCAAAGGAGGATCAGAGGCGGGTTGAGCCGGAATGGCTTCCTGTTGAGCGGTGCTCCGGTCGAGTCACCCCCTACTGGGCTATCATGTTTCTTGCGCCCAAACGAGCGACCCGATCTTCTGAGATCGGAATCAGGACCAACCGGCGGGGGTGCCGGGAGAGCTCTGCTTGTGAGCCCGAGACTACAGAAGCTGGCGTTGGACTGGAAAACCTACATCGCCCTGGTCGCTGCGGCGGCAACGGCAGTGTCTGTCTTCACGGACCTGGTGACGCGCTTGGCGGGTACGGTCTCCGCCTTCAAAAGCCTTTCCCCCGAGGTTCGCTGGCTGGTCGCAGCCGTCTTCCTGGCGCTCACGATCATCTTCCTCCTCGCCGCGCTGAGCCGGCGCTCCGTGCTGCTCGAGCCGAAGCGCTTTCTCCTCTCCTCGGACAACCCGGAGCACCTCGTCGGTCGAGAGGAAGAGGTGGCGCACCTCGCCCGGCAGTGCGGCCGGCATTCCATGGTGTTCTTGACGGGAGATTCGGGCACGGGAAAGAGCGCCCTGGTGCGAGCCGGTCTGGCTCACGGTCTGCTCGCCCAGGATTCCGTGCTCGCCGGGCATGACTTCGTTCCCCTGGTCGTGGACCTCTCCGGCGTCGGCTGGCAAAGGGGGCTCTCGCTCGCCCTGGCTCGCGGCCTGAGCCGGTTGCCCGACGAGGCATGGCAGGCTCTGGGAGGCGGTGATCGCCCAGGTGCCGAGTCCGTCGTCCGCTGGCTGCGCACCCGTCCCTCGCACGCGCCCCGGCGGCTGTTGGTCATCCTCGACCAGTTCGACGACTACCTCGCTGTGCACCGCTCGCAGTTCTACGAAGAAACCACACTCCGCCGGCCCGAGGAGATCGAGAAGCTCAGCGCAGACTGGCATGGCCTCGCCGAGCTTTTGAGGAGTGGTTCGGTGACCGTCCTCGTCGTGGCTCGCTCGGAGGCCGCGGGGAGCTTCCCGGCTCTCACCTTTGTGAAGAACGCCGCCATCGCCCACGAGCAGCTCACCCGCTTGCCGGGAAACCTCGTCGCTCCTCTTCTCAACCGCCTCGGCGAGCCTGTGGAGGGGCACCCCGTTATCAGCGATCCGGAATTCGGTTGGCTCCAACTCCGCTCGCGGCTCCTGCGAGACCTTCAGGCCTCGGGAGAAGGTCAGATCCTCCCGATCCAGCTTGCCGTGGCTCTCAACTCTTTGCGGCTGTCGCGCTATCTGACTCCTGCCGAATACGAACGGCAGGGAGGGCTTCGCGGCTTGGAGCGGCTCCACGTCGAACGTCATGCCAAAAGGGCTGCCGAGGCCTCCCGCGTTCCCTCGGCGGCCGTCCTCGAAGCGCTCTTGACGATGGTGAGCCCGGATAACTCCAAGACACGCCCTGCGTCGCGCACGGATTTCGAGAGTGTGTTGGAATGCCATGGCGCTCAACCGGAGGTCATCGGGAGAGCGATCCAGCAACTGGAGGATGACAGGCTCCTCCGCCGCGTCCTTGCCGATGGGGCCGAAGCGGAAACGCTACTCCTCTATCACGATTATCTTGCCCGTGGTGTGCGCGAGGCCTACCGGCAGGCCAATCGGTGGACCGAGCTCCTGCGTGAGCGGTCGCAGCTCTTCCAGGAGGCCGTAGGTTGGCGCCAGCGCTGGCGAACGCTGCTAACCCCGGCCGAGCAGGTCCGCCTGCTATGGGAGAGACTTCGGGGACGATTTGCATTTGGCGATAAACGTCGGTTTTTCGGGTTCAGCTCTGCGAAATGGCTGCCTCTTGTTCTAGCGCTGCTTTTCTTGGTAGCCGGAGGATGGGAAGCTGATCGGTACTGGAAGAACCAGATCGCCGCTGAAGTCATGCTGGCCATCGGCCATGATCAACTTCTTGTGACGTCCGAGGAAGCACGCCAGCTCCTTCGATTGGGCACCGCGGGGCACGGCGCAGTCATCCATGCTCTGCACTTGGCCGTCGGGGATGCGGCAACGGCAGGGAGGGCTGACAATCGCGTTGATCAGTTGGTTGCACTCACGATTGGTCTGGATCCTCATGGAGAGCGTTCGAGCGCTCTCGTCGAGGAGATCATAGAGCCAACTCTCAAGGACGCCAAGGCTCCTTCGGAGTCCGCGGTCCTGGCTGCCTCGATAGCAAGCAAGCTTCGGCTCCCTTCTTCTGCTGCCAGACTGATTGCTCGATCGATAACGACGCGGATGAAAACAGAGTCTGACAGCTACTCTCTGATACGTTTGGGCAATTCGCTTGGTTCACTCAGTGCACAGCTTGATCGTCACGATATTGCTCCTGGGGCTGCGGCGTTAGTCGCGCGGATGAAGATTGAGCATACCCTTTTTCTGGAGCCCTTGAGCAGGGCTCTCGGCTCACTCAGTGGCAAGCTTGAGAGGCAAGATGTTGCTCCCTTGGCTGCGGCGTTGGTAGTGCGGATGAAGGCCGCAACTGACAGTTCCTCTCTGGCGTCGATGGGAGAAGCTCTCGGCCCAGTCGGTGGCAAGCTGGAGAGCCGAGATGTTGCTCCCGTAGCTGCGATGTTGGTAGAGCGGATGAGGACCGAGACGGAAGGTTTTTCTCTGACGGACTTGGCCAAGGCTCTCGGCTCAGTCAGTGGCAAGCTAGAGAGCCAAGATGTCGCCCCCCTTGCTGCGGTGTTGGAAGCGCGAATAGAAACCGAGGCTGACAGCTATTCTGTGGCGGCCCTGGGGGAAGCTCTCGGCTCTCTTGGTGGCAAGCTGGAAAGGCCGCTGGCAACGGCGTTGGTAGCGCGGATTAAGACCGAGACCAGCGGCAGGGATCTGCAGTACTTGAGGAACGCTCTCGGCTCGCTCAGTGGCAAGCTGGAACGGCAGGATGTCGCCCGCTTGGCCGCGGCCTTGATATCGCCGATGAGGACCGAGACCAAGAGTTATTCTCTGGCGTCCTTGGGCGAAGCTCTCGGCTTCCTGAGTGGCAAGCTTGAGAGGCAGGATGTCGCCCCCGGGGCTGCGGCGTTGATAGCACGGATGAAGACCGAGACCGACAGCTCTTCTCTGGCGGTCTTGGGCAGGGCTCTCGGCTCACTCAGTGGCAAGCTTGAGAGGCAGGATGTCGCCCCCGGGGCTGCGGCGTTGATAGCACGGATGAAGACCGAGACCGACAGCTCTTCTCTGGCAGTCTTGGGCAGGGCTCTCGGCTCACTCAGTGGCAAGCTTGAGAGGCAGGATGTCGCCCCCGGGGTTGCGGCGTTGGTAGCGCGGATGAAGACCGAGACCGACGTCTCTTCTCTGGCGTCCTTGGGCGGGGCTCTCGGCTCCCTGAGCGGCAAGCTCGAGAGGCAGGATGTCGCCCCTGCGGCCGCGGCGTTGGTAGCTCGGATGAGGACCGAGACCGGCATCCTTTCTCTGGCCTCATTGGGTAAGGTTCTTGGCTCACTCAGCGCAGGTCTGAACAATAAGATAAATCTTATTCCCGCATTCGAAGCTCTTGTCACCAGAGCAGGCCACGAATCGTTTGTTGATTTTCTTACACCGCTCACGGAAGATTTGGTGACCCTGGGCCCTGCTTTGCCGAACCCGGTTTCGCTATCGATCTATCCTCATCCGGTACGGGTAGAACAGGTCTATGTAGACCTGCTGAAGTCGCCCTTCATCGTCGGCGACGCTCGTGCTGAGTTGTTGAAGGGCTTGGAGCAGGCCACCGGCCAGACGTTTTCCGGGGATATTTGGAGCTTCGTGGCTTGGGCTACGGAAACAGACGCCGGCCGCGCTCTGGGGTTGGATCTCGAGGGGCCGCCCCCTTGGAGCAGTGCACCTCGTCCGTTCTGATAGGTTTCCTACATGTCCTACGCAATCTCTGGAATGAAAGGCGCAAAAGGCTCCTGGCTCTTAGACCTTAGAGCCACCGCCGAAGGAGACTCCCTAGTGCGCCAGAAGTAGGGTGCCGTTTTTTTTGCTGGGAGCGCCGGCTTCCAGCCGGCCTTGGTGCCGCCAGGATGGCGGCGCTCCCAGCCAAGAAGACGCCTCGTTGGGGCCCCGTAAAGCGATCGAACTTCAGCCTCACCACACTACTAGCCGTTCCCGTGTCTATTTTAAAACGAGGTGAGCCACGTCGGATTCCAGATTCCAGTAGATGATCGCGAGCGCGGTCAGGTCGAAGGCGGCGTGCGCAGCCATCAGCGACCAGAGTCGGCTCGTGACCGCAAAGACCGTTCCGAACACCAGCCCGACGATCGTGGCCTGCTCGACACCGGCGAGCCCCTGGTCGACGTAGTGGGCCAGCCCGAACAACCCTGCGGTGAGCATTACGGTGAACGTCTTGGCTCTCGCGCTGGTTCCGAAGAGCTTGCCCAACCGTTCGAACAGGAACCCCCGGAAGACGGTCTCTTCACCGAAGCCCGCTCGGACGATCATGGCGAACAGGGCTGCCGGAAGCGCGGCCGGGTTTCCGGCGAGGTAGTGGTAGGCCTGATTGATCGGAGGAGCGCCGAGAAGCGGCATCACGATGATCTTCATCAGGAGCTTGAACGCGACACCGAACGCGATGCCGAGGGCCAGGCTGAGAGCCCAACTCCTGGGCCGCACGTAGCCGAGCTCGCGCCATGGCGTGCGCGACCGCCAGGTCCACGCGAGCACCAGCAGGGCATTGAGGGGTAAGAAGGGATAACTGCCCGCGAAGAGGATGACGAGAATCGCGAGGATTCCCAGGGGGCCGAAGCCGCGCAGATCATCGGCGAAGCGATCGGCGGATGGCGCTCGCTCGGCTGCCGGAGCCTCGACAGCCTGGTCCGGCGATTTCGCGACCTCGCTGGTCATGCGAGGACACCTCCTGGACTTGAGATACGGTGCAGATCTCGAAGGGTTGCGGTGGACGGGCGCCCCTCCCCAGCGCGATCAACGCGAGACGACGTACAATCAGGTGTCGCGCATTCTTCGGACCGCACGGGACGCCGTACACCGGGATCGTCTCGTTCGCGGCGTCGCCGGACACCCGGACGCCCCTCCTCGGCTACCGGGCTCCCGGCTCCGAGACGCGGATGTACGGCACGAGGGGCTGTGCCGGCATCTCCACAAGGAGTTCAAGGGCGCCGGCTATGCCGTGGAGTCCGGTCCTGACGGCCGGGTGATCGGCTTCCTCGCGCTTTTGACGAGCCGCTCATGGACGCGGCGCATGCGGTCGAGTGTCTGGTGCGGCCAAGACCGGGTTCACGCGACCTGTTTTCCTGTGGAACTGTCGGCAGTCGTTTCTTCCGCGATCTTGTTCGTTGCGGAGAGACGACAGCTCCTATAGAATGCCCGGACCTCAGGAGGAGCCTGAATGCCTGGGATGACTCGCCAGGGTGCAGGAGGAGCTTGGGTGTGGCGGCCAGCAAGAAGACCCTGAAGGCGCAGGAAAGGGAAGCGCCACTGACGCCCTCGCGCGGAAAGACGCGAGAGGGCGCCTCCTTCCCGGTTCCTCCACCGGTGGCCGAGCTCCCTGGCGACTATGCCGAGACGCTCGTCGAGATCAAGCAACGCATCCAACAAGAGCGGCTTCGCGTCGTCCTGGCCGCCAACTCGGCGATGGTGCTGTTGTACTGGGACATCGGCCGGCTGATTCTCGACCGCCAGGAACGCGCCGGGTGGGGGGCCAAGGTGATCGATCGGCTCTCCTCGGATCTGCGAGAAGCCAACCCTGAAATGCAGGGGCTCTCGCCGCGCAACCTCAAGTATATGAGGTCCTTCGCCGCTACATGGCCGGAGCGGGCAATTGTGCAACGGGTCGTTGCACAATTACCCTGGCGCCAGAACATTGCCCTGCTGGAGCGTCTGGACGACCAGAAAACGCGCCTGTGGTACGCCGAGCAGGCATTGAGGCAAGGGTGGTCCCAACCCATTCTGTGCCTGCAGATTGACGGCCGGGCCCACGAACGCCATGGCCAGGCTCTCACCAATTTCAAGGCCACGCTGCCGCCTCGAGATTCGGACATGGCCGCGCAGGTCTTCAAGGATCCTTATCTTTTCGATTTCCTCGGCACCGCCGATCCGCGGCGGGAGCGCGAGGTCGAGCAGGCTCTGGTCGATCACGTCCAAAATTTCCTCCTCGAGCTCGGCAGCGGCTTCGCATTCGTCGGCCGGCAGGTCCACCTCGAGCTCGCAGGCCACGACTACTACCTCGACCTGCTGTTCTACCATCTGAAGCTGCGCTGCTACGTGGTCATCGAGCTGAAGGCGGTTCCCTTCGATCCGGCGTTCATTGGCCAGATCAACGTCTATCTCTCCGCGGTCGACGACCTCCTGCGCCATCCCGATGACAAGCCGACCATCGGGCTCCTGCTGTGCCGCTCGAAGGACAGGATCATCGTCGAGTACGCCTTGCGCGACTTGAAGAAGCCGATCGGTGTCGCCGGCTGGGAGACGAAGATCGTCGAGAAGCTCCCCAAGGATCTCCAGGGCAGCCTGCCCACGGTGCAGGAGCTCGAAGCGGAGCTCAGCCGTGAGGAGGATGGGAGTCGGTGAGGACGACGACGGCTTTCATGACGCGGTTCCGTGAGCCGTGTCTGCACGCGCCGTGTCCGTGAAGCCCATCTTGCGCAGGATGGCCATCATCGGACAGGCTTTGGTGAACGCGGACTGGAAGAGATTCGCGCCCACGAAGGCGGTAAAGAGGAAGAATCCCGGGTGCACCCAATATCCCAGGGCGACCGAGAGCAGGACGAAGAATCCGGCGATGCCGCGCAGTCCACGTTCGATGGTCATCTCTCAGTCTCCTTCTGAAACCTTTCAAGCAGCGATATGGTTGGTGAGGGATACCGAGGAATCGGGCGTGAGGCCCTCGTCGCGCAGGAGCGCCGCGCGTCCGCGGCGGGCGATCAGGTAATAGACGACGGGCACTGCCATGCGGGAGAGGAAGGTGGCCGCGACCTCTCCCATCATCAGGCTGATGGCGAGCCCCTGGAAGATCGGATCGAAGAGGATCACGAGCGAGCCCACCACGACGGCGGCGGCGGTCAGGAGCATCGGCCGGAAGCGCACGGCTCCCGCCTCCACCACGGCTTCTTCGAGCGGCATCCCCTGGCGGACCTTGAGCTCGATGAAGTCGACGAGGATGATCGAGTTGCGCACGATGATGCCGGCGCCCGCTATGAAGCCGATCATCGAGGTGGCGGTGAAGAAGGCGCCGAACAGCCAGTGCCCGGGCAGGATGCCGATCAGCGAAAGCGGGATCGGCAGGAGGATCGCGAGCGGCACGGTGAACGACTGGAACCAGCCGATCACCAGGATCGCAATGAGCACCAGGACCACCGCGAAGGCCACGCCCAGGTCGCGGAAGACCTCGTAGGTGATCTGCCATTCACCATCCCATTTGAGCGCCGGCCGGTCCGAGGTCTCCGGTGCCTCGACGGCGTAGCGCGCGATGCCCGTGCCGTTGGGGAGCTTCAGCGCGTCGATCTTTTGATTGAGGGCGGACAGCGCGTAGACGGGGCTCTCCCGCTCGCCGGCCAGGTCGCCGAAGACGTAGACCACGGGCTTCAGGTCTTTGTGAAGGATCGGCTGCGGCTCGGGCTTCCGCTCGATTTTGACTATTTCGCCCAGGGCCACGGCGCCCCCGGGGGCGTCGACGCGCAGGGAGAGCCGGCGGTCCAGGCTCGCGCGATCGGCGGCGGAGAGGCGCAGGCGCACGGGCACCGGCTCGCGCGAGGACGGCGCATCCAAGCTCGCAACGTCGCGTCCGGCGCCCGGTCCGGCCAGGGCCTCCAGGACCGCCGCGGCCGGCACGCCGGCCAGGCCCGCCTTCTCGCGGTCCACGGTGAGCGCGACGCGCTCGCGCGAGGCAATGAGGGAGGTATCCACGTCCACCACGCCGCCGGTCTCCTGGAAGAGCCCTTGGACGGTCCGGGCCAGATCGTCCCGCGCGTCGGGCGTCGGGCCGTAGATCTCCGCCACCAGGGTGTCGAGCACCGGCGGACCGGGCGGGATCTCGATGACTTTCACCCGCGCGCCGCGGCGCACGGCGATTTCGGTCAGGAGCGGGCGCACCCGTTTGGCGAGGTCGTGCGACTGCGCGTCGCGCTCTTCCTTGGGCACGAAGTTGACCTGGAGGTCGGCCCCATGGGGCGAGCGGCGCAGGAAGTAATGGCGCACCAGCCCATTGAAATTGAAGGGCGCGGCGGTGCCGGCATAGATCTGCACGTCCTTGACCTCGGGCACCGCGGTCAGGGCGCGGCTCATCTGCCGCGCCGTCTCCAGGGTCATTTCGAGCGGCGTCCCTTCGTCCTGATCGATCATCACCTGGAGCTCGCTCTTGTTGTCGAACGGGAGCATCTTCACCTTCACCAGGCCGCCATAGACCATGCCCATGGCACCGAGGAGGACCGCGACGATCCCGGCGAAGAACGTCCAGCGGACCGCCGGGCGTCCCACCAGGGCTGTCATTGCCCATCGGTACGAGCGGGTGGAAAACCCCTCGCGCGGTTCTTTTTCGGGCTTCTTCTCGTGCGCGGCATGAGAACGCCGGAAGATGCGGAACGCCGCCCAGGGGGAGACGATGAACGCCACGGCGAGCGAGAAGAGCATGGCCGCGGAGGCGCCGGTCGGGATCGGCTCCATGTAGGGGCCCATCAGACCGCGGACGAAGGCCATCGGCAGGATCGCGGCGATCACCGTGAAGGTGGCGAGGATGGTGGGATTGCCGACCTCGTCGACGGCCTCGACGGCGACGCGCCACAGCGGCTGCCCGGGCTTTTCTCGATGATGCCGTTCGATGTTTTCCACCACCACGATGGCGTCGTCGACCAGGATGCCGATCGAAAAGATCAGGGCGAACAGGGTGACCCGGTTGAGTGTGTAGCCGGCGAGAAAATAGATGAACAGGGTGAGGGCCAGGGTCACCGGCACGGCGATGCCCACCACGATGCCGCTGCGCCAACCCATGGTGAGAGTGATCAGAAGCACGACGGAGAGGGTGGCGAGGAGGAGGTGCTGCACCAGCTCGTTCGATTTTTCATCCGCCGTATGGCCGTAGTCGCGCGTCACCTCGACGTGGACGTCGGCCGGCAACAGGCGTGGCCGGAGGTCTTCGATTTTCCGGCGCACGGCCTGGGCAAGCGCGGTGGCGTTGGCGCCCGGACGCTTGGCGAGAGCGATCGTCACCGCCGGATGCTCTGAGCCCGCGGGGTGCGCGGCGTCGGCCCGGGCCCGCCCGACGGCGTAGAACACCGCGTCGGTCGTCTCGGCGGGGCCATCGAGGATCCGGGCCACGTCGCGGACGTAGACCGGCCGGCCGCCGCGCAGGCCGACCACGGTCTGCCCGATGCCATCGGCGCTGGTGAACAGCGGGCCGGCTTCGATCCGGGTCTCGTGATTGGCGCGCACGGCCGTTCCGGCATCCTGGCGGGCGGCGGCGGTGCGCAGGACCTCGGCGAGCGTGGTGAAGGTCACTCCGGAGGCCGCCAGGCGGTCCGGATCGGGCTCGACGCGTATGGCGCGGCTCTGCCCGCCGATCAGGTAGGCCTTGCTGGTCTGTGTCACCTCCGAGAGCTCCTGGGCGAGCTCGGCGGCGAGAGGACGCAGGTCGTCGCTCGATCCGCGCTCGCTCCACAGAGTGAGGGTGAGGAAGGGGACGTCGTCGATGGTGCGCAGCTCGATCGCGGGGCTGAGCGTTCCCGGGGGCAGCTGGCTGCCGAGGGACGACAGGCGCTCGTAGACCTTGACCAGGCTCGGCTCGTAGGGCTCGCCGACCAGGAAGCGAACGGTGATCAGGGCGAAGCCCGGCTGGGCCGTGGAGTAGACGTGCTCGACACGGGAGAGGCTCCAGAACGCCCGTTCGAGCGGCTCGACGACGCGCGAGGCGACGTCGGCGGGCTCGGCGCCCGGCCAGCCCACCATCACGTCGACCATGGGGACGCGGATCTGCGGTTCCTCTTCGCGCGGTGTGGCGAGGAGGGCGAGGGCGCCCAGGGCCAGAGACGCGAGGATCAGGAGCGGCGTGAGCTTGCTCTGGAGGAAGGCCTGGGCGATCCCTCCGGCGAGTCCGACGCGCATCACCGCACCTCCTGCCCGTCGGCGAGGTCTCCCGGATCGAGCACCACGCGCTCGCCCGGCTCCAGACCGGCACGGACCTCGATGCGGTCGCCGGAGGGAGAGCCGGGAGCGATCCAGCGCAGCCGCGCCACCTTGCCCCCCTCGGCACCCTCCGCAACCACGAACACGCCGGTCAGCCCGCCGCGCTGGAAGACCGCCGCGGAGGGCACCGCGAGGCTCGCCTCCTGCGCTCCGCCAGAGGACACCGGGAGCAGAAGGCGTGCGAAGAGGCCGGACCGGAGGCCTTCCGCCATGGGAAGGTCGGCCCGCAGCTCGAAGCGGTGCGTGGCCGGATCGCCGGCCGGCGAGAGCGCGGTCACCCGGGCGCGGAGGGGGGCGGCCAAGCCGTCCACGCGCGCCTCGATCTCGGCTCCAGGCCGGAGCGTGAACGATTCCTCGGCGGAGAGGGTGGCGCGCAGCTCGAGGCCGCCCGCGCCCTCGATCTCCACCAGCGGCTGGCCCGGAGAGACGACATCGCCCACCTCCACCCGACGGGCCGCGAGGATGCCCGAGAACGGGCTGCGCAAGATGGCATAGGAAAGGTTTTCACGGACGGCGGAGAGGCCGGCCTGTGCGGAGGCGGCGCGGGCCGTCGCCTCTTCCACCTCGCGCGGTGTGGCAGCTCCGCTTTTCGCGAGGCTCCGCATGCGGGCGAGATCGGACTCGGCCGCCTGCACGTTTGCCTCGGCCGCGGCCAGGCCGGCGCGCAGGGCCGCATCGTCGAGGCGGGCCACCACCGAGCCGGCCGCCACGGGCTCACCCTCGCGCCGGGGCAGCTCGCGGACGGAGGCAGGGATGCGCGCCGCGAGAGTGGCGCTCTGCCGCGCCGCGACCGTAGCAGGAACCGTGATCACGCGGCCTCCCGTCTGTTCCACCGTTGCGGTCCGCACCGACCGGGGGGGCCAGGCCGCAGCCTGAGGCGATGGAGTCTCCGGCTTGTCCCTGCCGCAGCCCGCCAGCGCCATCACGAGGACGGGAGCCATCCAATAAAAACCTTTTTTGAAAAGCGTCATGGTCTTTCTCCTGCCGCCCGTTCGAGCGCCGCATCGGCCAGCGCCGCGTCGGCGGAGGCGCGCAGCTCCTGGAGCTCGGCGGCGAGGCTGGCGGCCTCGGTCTCGAGCTCGTCCGTCAACGTGGCCATGCCGGCCTGCCGGCGCTCGCGAATCACGCGGAGCGCCTCGCTTCCTTCTTCGGCGCCGCCGGCTGCCGCGGCGGAGCGCTCGCGTGCCACCTGAGCGCGATACCAGGCGGTCGCGACCTCCAGGCGCACCTGGTCGGCCGCCGCGCGAGCCTGGGCCTCGGCGGCGCGCAGCCCGGCCTCGGCCGCCGCCCGTTTGCGGTCCCGCGTGGGATCGAAGGCGCTCCAGCGCAGACTGACCCCGACCGCACCCGCCACCTTGCCCGCGCCGAGGTCGACGCGGTTGTCCTGGACCTGTCCCCACAGAGCGAGATCGGGGAGCTTGGACTTCTCCTCTCCCTGGGTGGCCTGGCGGGCCGCCTCGACCGCCGATCCGGCTGCGGCGAGAGAACGCCGGGCGGCGAGGGCGCGCGCCGTCCAGGCCGCGAGGTCGCCGGCGAGAGGTTGCGGCGCCGGTGTCTCCTCCACAGCCTCATAGAGAGTGCCGGCGGGTGCGCCCAGCGCTCGCGCCAGAGCAGCGGCAGCGGCTTGCTCGTCCCCGCGCCGCTCCGCCAGATCGGCCTCGCGTTCCCGGCGCCGTGCCCGCGCGCGAAGAAGATCCGACTGGAGGGCGGCGCCCGCGGTCACCCGGGCTTCCACATCGGCCTCGCGTGCCCGGGCGCCCTCGAGAGCGTGCTCGGTGGCCTCCACGGCCCGCTTCGCGAATGCGGTGTGGCGGTAGGCGGTGACGACCTGCAGCCGGAGATCGAGAAGCGCTTCGCTCACCTGGGCGTCCGCCGACCGGGCGCGCGCCGCTGCGGACTCGGCCGCGGTCCGCACCTTGCCGAAGGCATCGATCGGCGCCTCCACTGCGAGAGTGGTTCCCAAGTGCCACAAGGCCGAAGGATCGTTCAGGCGCGAGATCGCGAAATCGTCCGTGGTGAATTCACCCGCATCCAGCTTGTGGGCGAAGACGGCAGAGGGAATGTCGGTATAGGACCAGCCGGTGGAGAGATCGAGACGCGGCCAAGTGCCGCGACGAACGGCCGCGGCCTCCTCACCGGCCGCGGCCGCCTGGGCGCGGGCCGAGGCAAGGTCGGGATTCTGCTGCTCGGCCAGGGACAATGCATCCGCCAGAGTGATGCGGACGGGCTCTTCGGCAAAGACCGCCGGAACCCCGCAGAGCGCCAGAAGGACGAACGAGACCTGGACGACCGTCCAGAACGATGATTGCCGGGGATGCAGTCGATGGCTCACTATGCTCCTCCCACACCGTGGGAGCCAGTTCCCGGCAATAGGATTCAAGGTTCGTGGCCTGGCCGCACCACACCCCGGGGTGGAGGGCCGGCCGCCGCCGGGTGGGACCGCTCGGCTCTCGCCGTCAGAGCGGCAGGCGGCGATGCTCGAACCGTCCCAGCCGTAAGCCGTCACGAAGAAGCCCTGGTCGCTCCAGGCGACCACGGGAGCTTCGCCGTCGGGATCGATCTGCGCCTCGCTTCCCAGGCGCGCCCCGTCGGCTGCGAAGAGCTGGCCGACCACCCTGGAGGACTCCTCGCGCCTGGCCTTCCCTCCCCAGGCGGGCTTCAGCCCACTACCTTTGCGGGCGTGGAGTCGCCGGTGTCGCCTGCAGATAATTGGAGCAATGGCCATGAGGAAGATTGCGCTCTCGATTCTCCTGGGGCTTCGAGAGCTTGGTCCGGTGATTTCGATGTCTCGCTTGTCATGGCTATCCGATCGGGCCCAGGCTCCAGACGATCGCTGCGTTGCCGATCGCGTGAAAGCATGCAACGATCCATAGGTTGCCGGATCGGCGGTAGAGCACGCCGAAGAAAAGCCCGATGAGGAAGATGGAGGCGAACATTGGTCCGGCAAGCGAGGCTCGCGAAGCAAAGTAGTTCGAGTGCAGAGGGCCGAAGGTGTACAACACGTTTGCCCCGAGGATGCCCATTGGCACGCCCCATCGGCGCACCAGCTCCAATTGCACCATGCCGCGGTACACGAGCTCCTGGTAGAATCCAAAGAAGAGGTAGGGCACGAACACGCCCCACAGGCTCCGCACCAGACCGGGCCCCCCGACATTTCCCCTCAGCTGCGCGGCGAGCACGATCAGGAGTAACACAGTCGCAATGATCACAACCTGAAGAAAGTATGACTTCTCCGTGATCGTCCACTCACCCCAATGCCGAAATCCAAGCTGCGACAGCCTTACTCCTGCGATCGCCGGCACCGAAACCACTGCAACTCCGAGCAAGAGCGGCATGAGCATCCACAACGGCGCGCGTGGGTAGAGCCATCTCACAGCGGAGAGCCGCAGGATCTCCAGGCCAGCCGCAACAATCAGGAGTCGAAAACCGGCAGAGTTGGTGTGCGTCGCCCAGGGCCTCTGCTCAAACAGGAGAAGATGCCCACGCAGGTGGCGGCTCCACCGGTTTGGACGAACTGGACGGACCGGTAGCTCGAAAGGTTGATCCTGCGATTTCGATGCCTCGCTCGTCATGCGAGGATACCTCCTGAGGGAGAGTACGTCTGCGGGTACCGAAGGGTTGCGCGCATCGATCACTCCGCCCACGGGCTGCGCAGCGGCGGGACGGCGGCCGGCGGCTCGTGCTGTCCGAGGTCGACGCCCTCGTCGGCGAAGTAGAGGTAGGCGTTCTCGGGGCCGCCGATGAGCTCGTTGTAGTACTCCCAGGGGCGGACGACCGGGAGCGCCGAGGCCGCCGCTCCGGCCAGGGCCACGGCGGCGACCCAGCGGACACTGCGGCGGCTGGGGCTCGCTGCGGTTGACACGGCCACGCCGCCGAGCAGGGCGAGCATCGGAAAGAGCGGCAAGGCATGGCGGACCCCCCCATAGGCCGAGCCGGAGCCGAGGACGAGCAGGAACAGCAGCGAAAAACCGGCCAGGGCGGTGAGCGGCATCCGCCCGGCGAGGCGTGCGCGCCTCAGGAGGACCAAGGCTCCCCCGAGGAGCGCAAGGGCGAGGAGACCCAGGGGCAGCTTGAGCGCGATCACGCCCGGGAAGAGGGCTGGAGATGGAAGCTCGACCGCGGCAGGGCCGCTCCCACCCAGAGCTTCACGAGCGGCGGGTGCTCGGGGTTCAGCCGGAAATCGCCGGTCCGCACGTAGGAGACTCCTGACGCGATGTGGTAGGGCTCGTCGAGGGTCATTCCGTCGAGACGGGTGGCCCACCACGCCCGCCCTCCGGCGAAGAGGGCCAGGGCGACCAGGGCGATGAGGCCCAGAACCAGCCAGCCGCGGCGGCGAGGGCGTGGGCTTCTGACGACCTGAGCCAGGAGCAGGACCACCAGCAGAGGGACGATCGCGAGTCCGAGGAGGTGCATGATGATGAGCGAGGATCGGCGCGACGACGTACAATTGGATGTCGCTCATTCTCCGGACCGGAGGCCGCATGGTCAACCCAAGGCTCGTTCAAACGCTCGCTCTCGCCGCGGGTGGCCGATTTTCGGGAGACCTCGCGCTCGATCGTTACCGGCCGGCGACCCTCTACCTGGCGACGAGGGCAATAGGTAGAAACTGTGGTATTATAGCGGAGCCGAAATCATAGTCGGCGAAGGGTGGGTATTTATGACTCGGACAGTCTGGGTGGCGGCCGTTCTGTTGGCACTCGCCGGGAGTGCGGCGGAAGCGGGGACGTTCACCGTCAGCAATACGGCTGACTCGGGCAGCGGCTCGCTGCGCGCCGCCATATTGGCAGCGAACGCGGCGGCGGGGCCCCACACGATCAGCTTCAGCATCTCCAACACGATCTCTCCCCTGAGCGCTCTGCCCACCCTCACCCAGCCGACGACCATCCAGCCGTCGACGATCGGGGCGGTCACGCTGAGCGGCGCCTCGGCGGGAGCCGGGGTCAACGGCCTCACGCTGGGTGCGAACGGATGCGTCGTGCGCAGTCTGATCGTGAAGAGCTTCGGCGGGAGCGGGATTCTGGTCAGCTCCAACGGCAACACGATCGGCGGCTCCGGCGCTCAGCGCAATGTGATCTCGAGCAACGGCGGCAGCGGGATCCTCGTGACCGGCAGCTCGAACATGATCGTGGGGAACCGGATCGGCACGGACAACAACGGCAATCTCGACAACGGCAACACCGGCGATGGGGTCACGATCCAGAATGCCGCGTCGAACACCGTCGACTCGAACATCATCGGAGGAAACGACGGGGCCGGAGTGGCCATCACCGGCGCGTCCTCGACCGGCAATGTCGTAAAGAACAACTTCATCGGCTTGCGCGGTGACGCTACTGGAACGGTCGCGAACTCGGTCAACGGAGTCACGGTCTCCGGAGCCGGCTCGAATACGATCGGAACCGGAAACGTGATCTCCGGCAACGGCGGTGTGGGCGTCCTCATCTCCGGCGGCACAGGCGCCACGGACGTCATCGGCAATACGATCGGTACCAATATCGCGGGCAACGCGGCCATGGCCAACGGCAGCCACGGCGTCGAGGTCGACAACTCACCCAACAACCGGATCGGCATCGACGCCCCGTCGGGCACTGCGAACATCATCTCCGGCAACGGCGGCAACGGCGTCTACGTGCACGGGGCATCGTCGGCCGGCACCAAGGTCCTGGGGAATACGATCGGAACCCGGCAGGACGGACAGGCGGCGCTCCCCAACAGCGGTCGCGGCGTCGCCGTGGTGGGAAGCAGCAGCGTCACCATCGGCACTACGGTGACCGGAGGAGACAATACGATCGCAGGGAACGGTCAGGACGGTATCTACATCTCCGGCGGGTCGAACAACACCGTCCTCACCAACGAGATCGGGATCGGGCTGGGCTCGATCGCGGTACCGAACAACGGAGCCGGGATCTTTCTCGATTCGACGACCGGTGCGGTCCTCGACACATCGCTCATCAGCGGCAACGCGAGCCACGGAATCCGGATCGTCGGCGGCTCCGGAGCGCTCATCGTCGGCAACCTCATCGGCACGAACCTGGGTGGTACGGCGGCGGTCGGCAACATGGGGAACGGGATCTCGCTCGAGAGCACGACCGGCAATACGATCGGCCAGCCGACGACTGGGAAAGGAAACGTCATCTCGGGAAACGTCGGCTCGGGCGTCGCGATGACCTCTTCGACCGGCAATGTCATCGACAACACGGTGATCGGTTTGAACGTCTCCGCCTCGGGGGCGGTCCCGAACGGCTCGCACGGCGTTTTCCTGACCGGGTCGAGCAACAACCAGATCGGTGGGACCGCGACGACCTACATCGCGGGAAACGGCGGCAACGGGGTCGCGATCTTTTCCGGTACGGGCAACCGGATCCGCGGCAGCCGGATCTACTCGAACGCCGGCATCGGCATCGATCTCGATCGCAACGGCACGGCCCCCTTCGACGGTGTGACGTACAACGACCCCGGCGACGTCGACACTGGCGCGAACACGCAGCTCAACGCGCCGGTGCTCCAATCGTCGACGACCACCAGTGCCAGCGGCCGCCTGCGGGGCGCCCCCAGCGTCCAGATCGTCATCGACGTGTACAACAGCTCCAGTTGCGACCCGGCCGGCTTCGGACAGGGAACGGTCCTCCTGGGGTCGACGACCGTGACGACCAACGGCAGCGGCACTGCGACCTTCTCGCTGGGGGGTTGGGGCGCGGTCGCCGGCACCAGCATCTACACCGCGACTGCTACGGACCCCTCCGGCGACACCTCCGAATTCTCGCAGTGCATGACGCCGGGGCGCCGGCCGGTCGAGACCCTCGCCCTGTTCGTACCGGTCCCGACGACGCCGTTCCAGCCGCCGCAGGCCGGCCTCACCGGGTCCCTCAGCGGAACGACCTCCGTCCCGCTGCCCCTGTCGTCGGTGTGGATCTTCGCCCCCGGCCTTTCGCTGCCGTCGGGGCAGACGGGCGAATACGTCATGGGTGACTGGAACGGCGACGGCATCGACACGATCGGTGTCTATGCCAGCGGCGGAGTGTTCTTCTACACCAACGACGTCGGCCCCACCAGCAACTGGCTGGGTGTCTGGTTCGGCTTTGCCGGCAAGCCGGTGGTGGCGGGCCGGTTCGACGGCGCCGTCGCGCACGACTGCGTCGGAGTCATCGACAACGCCGACAACTGGATGGGCAGCGGCGACACCGCCTTCGCCATGTACTGGACCTGCGACTTGACGCCCAACACCAATCCCCCCAAGAACGCTCTCTGGCTGAGCCTGCCGCTCCCCACCTCGGGCTTCGGTAACATCGGGCCGCACCAGTTCGTGGCCGGCGACTACACGGGCAGCGGCGTCGAGACCGTCGCCATCCGGCGCGGCCCCTACTTCGTCTGGTCGAACCTGGCGCAGTACTTCGGCAACCCGGAGAATGGCGGCAACGCCGTCTCGGGCGACTGGGACGGCGACGGAGTGGCGAGCTTCGGCATCTACTACCAGGACGACATGTTTTACCGGATCGACGACCTCCAGTGGCATAGCGGTGCCTACAAGACGCAGTACTTGGGAGGCCCGCTCGGCTTTGGCGAGACCTATCGCGCCCACCCGTGGCGGCCCGGCGGCTCCTAAGAAGTCGAACAGCGCCTGCTCCCTTCATCCCGAAGGTCAGGCCTCCCGACATTCAAGACATCCCCTACCCCCGCTCCCGCCCCCGCTCGCTCGCCAAAAACTCGGGCGGCGGGCCGCTGGCGGTGGTGTCGAGGGCGGGGAGCTCCATCGTGCGGAGCATCTCCTCGGAGGTGTCGAGGCCGGCGGTCGCGGCTCTGACCTCGTTTTCGATGAAGGAGGGGTCGCTCCGGGTCAGGGCCTGCTCCTGGATGAGCAGGATCGAGTTCTCGATGCGCACCAGCCGCGCCCGCAGGCTCTGGAGGTTCTCGTCCGCCCGGCTCAGGTTCTCCAGGCGCTTCTTCAGGACCTCCTGGTTCTCGGTGTGGACGGTGCGCATGGACTCGGAAAGGTCCGTCCTTGCCAGCTCCGCCTCGACCCGCCGCAGACTGTCCTCGATCTCCTTGCGGCGCGCAGGCGTCGAGAAGCCGGCGAGCACCTGCTCCTGGGCGAGGGCGCGCAGGAAGGCCCAGAGGAGCTTGTTGACGCTCTCGGTCTGCTGCGCGCCGAGGATGTCCCCCAACAGCTGCCCCCCGCCACCGGCCTGGGCGACCGAGCGCTGCAGCTCCTCGCAGCGCGCGCGCACCCGGTCGAAGCGCTCGCGGCGGTCGGCGCTCAGGATGGCGACCAACCGTTCGGCCACCACGTTCGAGCCTGCTGCCTCGCGCCCGCCCTGCCTCGCCCGCACCAGGTTCTGGAAGCGCGGGTGTTGCGAGAGCGTGAGCAGGTAGACGATCTCGAGCGCCGCGGCGATCGGCCAGATGACCAGTGGATGGAGCGTGATGATCCCGGCCAGGACACCGCCGGACAGCAGGATGAGGTTGTAGGAAACCTTGAAGGCTTCCTTGATGTAGTCGACGATCCCCGTCCGGGCCATGGTCGGATTGTAGGCGGTTTCCGGCTAGTCGGAGGAGATCTTGCGGGCTTCGGCGGCCGGGCCGTGGATCTTCTCCTTGAGGAGCGCCACCACCTCGCGGAAGTCGCTGCGCGACTCGACGGCGACCGGCGACTCGTCCGGCCGCGGCAGCTTGACCTCCTCGGCCAGCCGTCCCGGGCAGGACTGCATGAGGTAGACCCGGTCCCCCAGGTAGGCGGCCTCGCTGATGCTGTGGGTGACGAAGAAGACGGTCGCTTCGAGCTCGCGCCACAACCCGATCAGCAGCTCCTGCATGGAGTAGCGGGTCTCGGGGTCGAGGGCGCCGAAAGGCTCGTCCATCAGGATGATGCGGGGGCGCAGCGCGAGCGTCCGGGCGATCGCGACCCGTTGCCGCATGCCGCCCGAGAGCTCGTGCGGATATTTGCTCTCGTGGCCGGCCAGGCCCACCCGCTCGATCCAGGTGCGGGCGAGCTCGCGCCGCTCCTTCTTCGGCATGCCCTGGATCTCCAGGCCGAACTCGACGTTGCCGAGGACCGTGCGGTTGGGGTAGGAGCTGTAGTCCTGGAAGACCATGCCGCGGTCGGGTCCGGGGCCGGTGACCGGCTTGCCGAAGACCAGGACCTCGCCCTCGGTCGGCGGGAACTGCGGCTGGAGGCCCGCGATCAGGCGCAGCACCGTCGACTTGCCGCACCCGGAGGCCCCCAGGATCGTGATGAACTCGCCGATATCGGGGATGTCCTCGACCACGAAATTCACCTTCTCGATCGCCGTGCTCCACTGCCTGCCCTGCCGGTAGCGCTTGGTGACCTCCTTGAACTGGACGACGGGAGGCCGCGGTCCCTCGGGCTCCGGCTGGACGGGCCGGATCTCGGGGGTCCAGCCGGTGGGGTGCGTCGCCTCCGGAGCTTTCTCGACCGCCTTCAGCTTTTCGGTGTCGGCCACGGCTATTCCTCGGCGAAACGGTAGGGGAAGAGCTTCTGCTGGGCGAACCAGAGGAGCCGGTCGATGCCGAAGGCGAGCATCGAGATGACGAAGAGGACGAGGTAGATGTGCTCGCGCGGACCGCGGCGTTGCGCCATCTGGACGATGTAGCCCAAGCCGAACTTGGCGTCGATCAGCTCGGCGAGGACGATGTAGCCGAAGGCGAGGCCGAAGAGCAGGCGCAGGGAGTTGAAGATGTCCGGCAGCGCCAGCGGGATCAGCACCTTGCCGATCACCTGGTGCTTCTTCGCTCCCAGGGTGTAGGCGGTCTCGACGTAGCGCTCGTCGACGTCGAGCACGGCGCGGATGGTGTCGAAGATCACGAAGCCGATGCAGGCGATGAAGATGAAGAAGACCTTCTGCGTCTCGCCGAGACCGAACCAGACGAGCGTCAGGGGGATCAGGGCCGCGATCGGGACGTTGCGCAGGAAGAGCGTCATCGGTTTCAGAAACGACTCGACACTCCGGAAGCAGCCGGCGAGGATCCCCAGCGGAATGCCGACCAGGGCGGCCAGGCCGAAGCCGAAGAGGATGCGCCGCAGGCTCCACCCGGTGCTCCGGCTGAGAGCGGCGTCGAACCACAGGCTCTTGATGTGCCCCACGACCTCGCCCGGGCTCGGCAGGGTGAGCGGCGAGAGCACCCGCCCCTCGGGCGGCCCCCAGGTGAGAGCCGCCCAGACGACGACGAGCAGGAGGACCGCCAGGAGCTGGAGCGCGAGCCCCCAGAGCTGCGGGACCGGCCGGCGCAGGACCATGGCGTCAGCTGTGCTCCAGGGGGAAGACCTTGATCTCCACCCGCCGGTTCAACGCGTCGTTGCCCTCCTCAATCGGCTGGTTCCAGCCCACGCCGTCGACCGAGAACTGGTTGGGCTGCAGGTTGTACTTCTTGACCAGCTCCTCCTTGATCGAGTTGGCGCGGTTCATCGACAGCTCCTGGACCGCGGAGAACGGCACGTAGCCCTTCATCGAGCCGTCGGTGTGGCCCTCGATGGTGATACGGGCCGCTCCGAACTGCCCGACGAGCTTGGCCACCTCCTCCAGGATCTTGGCGGCGTTGGGGTCGTAGAGCGTGCCGTCCGCATTCTTGGAGAAGGGATCGGAGGAGTTGGGGAAGAAGTGGATGCGCTGGACGTTGGTGAGGATCTCGTCGGCCTCGGCCTTGATCGCCGAGACCCCCTTGGGAGTGAAGGAGATCGAGTACTCGTCGCGCGAGCTGGAGTAGGGCTCGACGTTCTCCAGGGCCTTGATGACGGAGAAGTCCATCACCTGGTCGAAGCGCACCGCCGAGCCGATCGACCCGAGCTTCAGGTAGAGCGTGCTCGCCGTCTCCCAGTAGCGCTCGAAGTTGGTGGGGTTGTTCTGGTTCAAGAAGAAGGCCTTGTTCTCGGCGTAGTTGGTCGCGTGGGCGTCGCCGAGCATCCCTTCCGCATCGGCGACCGGCATGCCGTAGGCCTTGGCCATGAGTGCCGCCGCCTTCTTGCGGTTGCCCTCGTCCTTGAGCGCCTCGGTGGCGTCGAAGAAGCCGCGCACCAGCCCGTCGACGATCTTGGGGTTGTCGCGCACGAAATCGGCGCGCGCGAACATGACGTCCGAGATCAGCTTGTTGGCCGTCGAGGTGCTGACCAGGAGCTTGTTGCCGGGGGCTTCGGAGAGCTTGTAGATGTCCGGCGCCCAGCTCACGCAGGCGGCGAGCGACTTGTCGGCGTTGAAGGCGGCGGCGGCCTGGAAGGCGTCCTCGGTGAAGCGGAAGTCGACGTCGTCCGGCTGCAGGCCGGCGTTGATCAGCAGGTTGAGGATCAGGTAGTGCGACGGCGAGTGCTGGGCGAGGGCGATCTTCTTGCCCTTCAAGTCGGCAACCGAGTTGATGTTCTTGCGCACCACGATCCCGTCGCCGCCGTTCGACCAGTCGACCTGGAGGAAGGCGCGGGGCAGAGCCCGGGAGTCGGCTTTCAGCTGCTCATAGAAGAGCGGGATCATGTCGAGCGTCCACGCCGTGGCGTGGATGTTGCCCGAGGCGAAGGCGTTGATCGACTCCGAGGGGCTGTCGATGATCTTGATCGCCAGCTTGAATCCATACTTCTTGTAGAAAATGCTGTCGGTCGAGGGCTCCGTGCCGCCGTTGGCATAGAAGATGGGGGCCCATCCGGCCCAGACGTTCAGCCCCATGACCACGGTGTTGTCCTGGAGCGGCTGGTAGCTGGCCGCCCCCTTGACCGGCGGCAGCCGCTCGGTCGGCACGTACTTGTATTCGGAGACGGTGGTGATGCCGCCGCTCTGGTCCGGCGCCTCGACCTTTCCTTCCTTGGCGGCGCCCGGCAGGTCCGCCTTGGAGATCGGGCCTCCCGACGTCTTCCCCGTGGGAAACAGCCAGTCGCGGGCCTGATAGACCCCCAGGGCCACGAGTCCGATGACAACCACCAGCATCAGGATCCATGCTGCCGGCTTGAGTCTCGCCTCCGTATCCGCCATTGCCTTGCCTCCTTGGGACGGTCTCTCATGAGGACATCCCGACCATCATATATGAGGTCAGGGGGGCGTTTGTTTCGGGCGCCTGTCACCGCGGCCAGAGCCAGCCGAAGGCTCCGGCGGTGACGAGCGAGTAGATCAGGCCGTCGACGAGCGCCCGGAGGGTGTTGCTCCATGGCAGCCCCTTCCAGATGGAGTCGACGAGCTGTCCGATGCCGTAAGCCAGGAAGGCGGCGGTGCCGGCGACGCGGAAGACCTCGAGGTAGTCCGTGCCGGGCGCGAGCGTGCGGCCGGCGAGATAGGCGACGAAGACGCTCACCAGCAGGCAATAGCCGAACCAGAGCGCGAGGTGCTTGCCCATGGTCGGCGGCCCGCTCGGCATCGCGATCAGCATCCCGACCGGGCCTTTCCGGTACCTCTCCTGCATCTCCGGAGTGCCCATCTCCTTCATGCTCGGGCAATAGGGGAAGAAGTAGAGACCTGGGGAGAGGTTGGCGCGCCGCACCCCCTCCAGGGTCTCGGCTTCGGCCGGCAACTGCTTGTAGTCCCGGCGATGGTAGGTGAGCAGCATGTGCAGGACCGAGCTCGCCACGAAGACCAGCACCGCGGCGGCGGCGATCGGCAACCACAGGTTCAGGATCGAGATCATGCCGAGCCTCCTTCGAGAGAATGAGCGTTGATTCGGGTGTCGGTACCCGGAAAGCGTACCACCGGAACGAGCCCGTTGCGACAGTCGAACATTGGCGGCCAGCGGCCCCGGACCTCCAAGGTGATATCGTTCCGTCCATGAGCCAGGAGCGGCTCGCGGCGAGCCTGGACATCGACCGCTGCCCGCCCGACGAGATCGTCAGGATCATCCAGCAGCAGGACCGGCTCGTCGCCGAGGCGGTGGCTGCGGCGGCGGAGCCGATCGCGCAGGCTGTCGAGGAGGTCGCGGCCCGCCTGGCGCACGGCGGCCGCCTGGTCTACGCCGGTGCCGGCACGAGCGGCCGCATCGCGCACCTCGACGCCGCGGAGATCCCGCCGACCTTCGGCGTCGATCCCGGGCTCGTCCGCGTGCTCATGGCGGGCGGCGAGCGCGCTTTCACGCAAGCGGTCGAAGGAGCGGAGGACGACGAGGACGCGGCGGCCGCCGCGGTCGACGCGCACGTGACGGCCGGCGACGCCCTGGTCGGCATCGCGGCCTCGGGCACGACACCCTACACCGTGGCCGCGGTCCGGCGCGCCAACCAGCTCGGCGCCCTGACGGTCGGCGTGACCTCCACACCCGGATCGCCGCTCGCGCAAGAGGCCCGGATCGCGATCGTCGCCGACACCGGCCCCGAGGTGATCATGGGCTCGACGCGCATGAAGAGCGGCACCGCCCAGAAGCTGGTCCTCAATACACTCTCCACCGGCGTCATGATCCGCCTCGGCCGCGTCTACTCGAACCTGATGATCGACATGCCGGCGACCAACGAGAAGCTGCGCCGGCGCGCGGTGCGCATGGTCGAGCTGGCCGCGGACCTGCAGCTTGAGCCGGCCGCGCAGGCGTTGCGGGAAGCGGAGGGAAACGTCAAGCTGGCGGTGGTGATGGCGAAGAAGAAGCTCGACCGCGCCGAGGCGGAGCGCGCCCTCGCCAGGCATCGCGGCAACCTGCGGGAGGTGCTCGGGTCTTGACCCGCATCGGCCGTCTCCTGCAGATCGTCAACAAGCCGTCGCGTCTCGTGATCGGTCTGATGTCCGGGACGTCCGTTGACGGGATCGATGCCGTGCTCGTCGAGATCGAGGGACACGGCGCCGGCGCAAAAGTGAAAGAAGAGATCGCCTTTCGCAGCTATCCGTTTCCTCCCGGCCTGCGCGCGAAGGTGTTTCGCCTGTTCGACCCGCAAGAGGCGCGCGTCGATGCGATCTGCCAGCTCGACTTCCTCCTCGGCGAGGTGTTCGCCGCCGCGGTGGACCGTCTGCTCAAGGATTGCGGCCGGAGACATGACGAAGTCGATCTCGTCGCCTCGGCCGGTCAGACGATCTGGCACGATCCGCAGCCGGTGATCGAAGAGCCCAACGTCGACTGGATCGATCACCCGCTGGTCACGCGCTCGACGTTTGCGATCGGTCAATCAGCCGTCATCGCGGAGCGGACCGGGATCACGACGATCGGTGACCTGCGCGTCCGCGACGTCGCCGCCGGCGGGCAGGGAGCGCCGCTCATCGCCTACGCCGACTGGGTGCTCCTGCGCGACCCCGATCTCGGCCGCTGCATCCAGAACATCGGCGGCATTGGAAACGTGACCTATCTGCCGCCCGGCGCCTCCCCCGGCGAGGTGATCGCGTTCGACACCGGGCCGGGCAACATGGTGATCGATGCGCTCCTCGACCTGGCGACCAATGGCGCGCAGACCTACGATGAGAACGGTGCTCTGGCGGCGCAGGGGCGCGTCGCACCCGAGCTCCTCGCCGCGTGGCTCGACGATCCGTATTTCCGTGAGGCGCCGCCGAAGACGACCGGACGCGAGCATTTCGGCGTGCAGTTCGCCCGCCGCCTCATGGACGAGGCGCGCGACTTGCGGAGCGAAGACCTGGTGGCGACCGCGACCGCGCTGACCGCGGAGAGCATCGCGCGCGCGTACCGCTACTTCATCCTGCCACTCGGTCCGATCGATCAGGTGATCGTCGGTGGCGGCGGCAATCGCAATCCGACGCTGATGGCGATGCTCCGCGAGCGGCTGCCCGGCGTGCCGCTCCTGAGTCATGAAGACTTCGGCATCGACAGCGACGCGAAAGAGGCAATCGCGCTCGCGATCATCGCCAACGACGCGGTGGCGGGATTCGACACCAACATTCCGGGCGCGACCGGCGGACGGCCGACGGTGCTCGGCAAAATCAGTCTATGAGTACCGTGAGGCTCCACGGCCGCGCGTTTCTCCACGGCGCGATCGAGCCGGACGTGCTGGTGACGATCCGCGACGGTGTGCTGGAGGTCGAACGGGCGGCGCATCCCCGCGCGCAGGCGCAGCCCGTGGCAGGAATCATCGCGCCCGGATTCATCGATCTGCACGTCCACGGCGGCGATGGCGCCGATTTCATGGATGCGGACGAGAACGCGAATGAGCGTATCCTCCGCTTCCACGCGCAGCACGGGACGACGGCTCTCGCCGCGACGACGCTCTCCGCCTCGCCCAACGATTTGCAGGCGGCTGTCGCATCGATCATACGCTCTGCACGTGCGCCCACCGACGGGGCGGAGATCTGCGGCATTCACCTCGAAGGTCCCTACATCAACCGCGAGCGGGCCGGCGCGCAGGACCCGGCATCGATCCGCCACCCCGACCTGCAGGAGGTCGCCGCGCTCCTGGCGCTCGCACCCCGGATGAAATGGCTGATGACCGTCGCGCCAGAGATCGAAGGGGTGCGCGATCTGATCGAGCGCTACCGGGACCGGATCACGTTTTCGCTCGGGCACACCGCTGCCGGCTACGCCGAGGCGGTCGCGGCTCTGGAATGGGGAGCGTCGCACTTCACCCACCTTTTCAATGCGATGAGCGGGCTGCACCATCGCGATCCGGGGGTCGTTGGTGCGGCCCTCACCTCGGCGAGCGCCACGGCCGAGCTGATCGCCGACGGTATCCACGTCCATCCAGCGGTTCTGCGCCTGGCCGCGCAGGCGATGCCCCAGCGCATTGCGCTCATCACCGACGCGATGCGCGCCTGCGGGCTCGCGGACGGGAGCTACAAGCTGTACCGTCACGATGTCACGGTCGGCGGGGGAGCGGCGCGCCTGCGCGACGGCACCCTGGCCGGCAGCATCCTGACCATGGAACGCGCTGTGCAGAACATGGTGGGGCAGGCGGGCCTGCCGCTTCAGGCCGTGCTGCCGCTCGCGACCGAAGTCCCCGCGCGCATCCTCGGCCTCGCGGATCGCAAGGGCAAGCTCGCCGAGGGCTACGATGCGGATGTCGTCGTCCTGACGCCGGAGCTCGCGGTCGAGCGCGTGTTCGCGAGAGGGTGCGAGGTGAGGAAGGAGATCTTCTGATCATGGATGCTCAGGAGAAAGCTCGCCGCCGCGCTGCTGCAGCGCGTGAGCTCGAGAGGCGCAAACGGGAGGAAGAGGAATGGCTTGCCTGGCGACAGGCTGAGCCACCCACGGGAGCCGGCGCGCGTATGCAAAGCGTGCGCGACGCTGCCTTCGAGTTGTTGCTAGAGCATGGCCAAGTCTATCCGGGGCCGGCGCTGGCACGGCAAAAGCTGGCTCAACTCTTTTCCGACATGGGGGACAACGAGGGCTCCGCGATCTACTTCGAGGCTTACGACCAGAGTCTGAAACTGCTCAGGACGGCCGAGGCGCTCGCGGAAACCTATCGAAAAGGGCGCGTGAGCCAGCTCGGGGCGCTTCTTGGGTTCAAGGAGCGTTGCCCTGGTTTTTCGATGGCCACCTATGAGGCCGCTTTTGCCCATGGGCTATTTGTCACTCGCTGAACGCCATGGTGCTCACGAAGCGAAAACTGATCCTCGGCGTGCTCGCCGTCTTCCTGCTGGTCTTTCTCTATCGTCTCCTGACCGTCTACACCGTCCGTTCCGGCGAGTGCCGTCCACGGCCGGTCGATCCGAACCTGCGCCTCTTGACGCGGGACGAGCACGGCATGCCCGTCAGCTTTCCGGAGCGCATCGGTTTTCCGCCGCAGCGCCGGCCTCTCGTCGTCATGACCTACAACATCGCGGGCCACGATGAGCTGATCGACGGCGATCATGTGCGGCAGATCGCCGGCGCGATCAAGCGCCTCCATCCGGACATCGTAGCCTTGCAGGAAGTGCATCGGAAGACCTGGCAGGCGCGCTTTCGCGATCAGCTCGCCGAGCTGGAGTCGCGCACCGGCTTGCACGGCTATTTCTCTCCGAGTTATGAGCAGTGGGGCGGCGGCTACGGCAACGCGATCCTCACCCGCGGCCAGATCGTGCAGGCCGAGGCGCATCCGCTGCCGTGCATCGGAGAGCCGCGGGCGCTCCTCGAGGCGACGATCCGCATCGATGGGGCCACGATCAGCTTCTTCGTCACGCACCTGACGACGTGGGGCCGGCTCAACTCGACGATCCGTACGGAGCAGCTGCACTGTCTCGCGCGAGAGGTCCGCACCAGCCGCTATCCCTACATCCTCGCCGGCGACTTCAACACGCATCCGGATTCGCCGGAGATGGAGGCCTTCCGCCACGAAAACGCCGCGCAGCTCGCCACGGAGTCGATCGGTCCGACCTTTCCGCGCTGGAAGGAGCAGATCGACTACATCTTCGCCGACTACGGCTGGCAGGTCCGCGCCGCGCGCGCCTGGCCGATCGAGGTCTCGGATCATTTGCCGGTGACGGCGGAGCTGGTGTGGGAACGGGCGCGGTGAACGACCTCGACATCTCACCGGCGACGCACCGGCCGTCGCGAGCGGTCTTCTGGACAGGCACGACCCAGGTTCTGTAGTCTCGGGGTCCGCGCAGGAGCACACCAGGAACCTGAATTGCGGGCTCCAGAAACCAGGGATTGACAGCCGGCGGGGCCGAAGCCCTGGAGCTGGCGGAAAGGGACGATGACTGACATGACTGAAACCCTCGAGCATTACCTCTCCCTCGGTTATCCCTACGAGCTCGTTCGTGATGAGGGAGGTGTCTTTGTCGCCTCTCATCCTGATTTACCGGGTTGCCTGGCTCAAGGTGAGACAGCCAACGAGGCTGTCGCCAACTTGGACGAGGCCCGTCAGGCCTGGATCGGCCATCGATTCGAGAGTGGTCTCCCGATCCCGGAGCCGGTCGACGACGAATACAGTGGCAAGTTTCTCCTGCGAATGTCGCCATCCCTCCATTCCGCTTTGGCTCGGGAAGCGAGCCGGCAGCAACTCAGCTTGAATCAATTCATCAGCAATGTGCTTGCAGAGTATCTCGGAGGCTCGCGAGTCGCGGGTGTCGTGACCGAGTTGCTGGATCGGTTGGAAGCGCAAACCCTCAGGCCTGCTCGAAGAGCGACTCAATGACGAAGATTGTCTGAGTCCGCGCTCATTCCGGTGGCAGCTTTGGTTGGGGGCGGGCGCAAGTCGGTCCGGCGGCCAGTTCCACCCGCGTGAAGAACCTCTTGGGAGGCCATCCCAAAATTCGGGTCGCCTGTCAGGACATCCAAGAGGACCGACGAATCAACCGCGATCCTCACGTTTTCCTCGGCCGGGGTCCTCTCATCTCGTCGAGAATCTCATCGACCGGGCGCCCGAGAGGGAGCGTTGCCCACACCATGTCGACCGGGTGGCTGCCAGAGATCCCCTTGCGGAGGAGGACTCCCTCCTCCCTCAGCTCGAATTCGACGGGCGTCCCGGGGACCAGCCCCAGCCGCTCCCGCACCTCAATGGGCACGGTGACCTGACCCTTGGAGGAAATGGTGCTTCGCATGGGTAAAGCGTACTTCGCTTTACCTGATCGGGCAAATCTCGGCTACCGCCGCTCCCCCAGCCAGAGTAGGTGAGATCTCGTTGGAACGCACCGTGCAGAAGATGGCAGCCCATGAGCCTCAAGTCCGAGATTTTCGAGCAGCCCGCCGTCCTCGACCGGCTCCTGCGGACGCAGGCGGAGCCGGCTCGCGAGATTGCCCGCGCCATCCGCAGCCGGGGCATCCACTGGGTCTTGATCGCCGCCCGCGGCACTTCCGACCATGCGGCTCTGTACGCCAAGTACCTGTGGGGCTCGCGCAACGGGCTGCCGATCGCCCTGGCGGCTCCTTCGCTGTACACCCTCTACCAGACGCCGCCGCAGCTCCAGGGGGCGCTCGTGGTCGGGATCTCGCAATCGGGGCAGTCGCCGGACATCGTCAGCGTCGTGGCCGATGGTCGCCGGCAGGGCGCCCTGACCCTGGCGATCACCAATGACCTGTCCTCGCCTCTGGCGGCGACGGCGGAGATGGTCCTCGATGCCTGCTCGGGCGCCGAGCAGGCGATCGCGGCCACCAAGACCTATACGACCCAGCTCCTCTCGATCGCTCTCCTGTCGGTGGCGCTGGCGGATGAGGAATCGGAAGCGATCGGGCGGGTGCCGGAGTGGGTCCAGGAGGCGCTGGATCTCAACGATGCGATCGAGCAGGCGGCACAGCGGTACCGGTACATGTCGCAGTGCGTGGTGCTCGGCCGCGGTCTGAACTACGCCACGGCCGCGGAGTGGTCGCTGAAGCTCAAGGAGCTCACCAGCGTCGTGGCCGAGCCGTACTCCTCCGCCGATTTCCGGCACGGTCCGGTGGCGATCCTGACCCGGGGCTTTCCCGTCTTCGCGGTGGTGCCCGGCGGGGCGGTCTTCGAGGATGTCATGGCGCTGCTCACGCCACTGGTCGAAGAGCGAGGCGTCGAGCTGGTCGCCGTCTCGAATGAGAAGAGGGCACTGGCCCTGGCTCATACCCCGATCGGCTTGCCCGCCGGGTTGCCCGAATGGCTCAGTCCGCTGGTGAGCATCGTCCCCGCCCAGCTCTTCTGCTACCACCTCACCCGCGCCATGGGCCGCGACCCGGACGCGCCGCCGGGGCTGAGCAAAGTCACGCGGACGTGGTGAGAGGATGGAGCTTCGATCGCGTCATTGTTCGTACCGCTTCGCGAGAATGACGCCATCGTCAGGGTTGATGACGTATTGAGGACCGCCTCCCTGTACAAGGGGGTCTTTCAGCTCGTAGTCCACGTGCCATCCATCCGGCTCGAGCGAGACGGTGGCTCGATACGGGGCCAAGTCATGGTAGACCCGCTCCGCGTCCTGCCGTGCGATCTTCAAAGCCTGGTCACTCGTGATGGTCGGAGCCGTTAGATCCGCGATCGTGCCGGGTGTCATCGCTATGCTCTCCTCTCCCTTATTGTAGCCAACGTCAGCTTCAGAGAGAGATCATGGAGGAAAGCCTGGCCCATGGGCCAATCCGCTTCGGCGGCTGTTGGGGCCGGACACATGAACTCCATCGTTGGCGCGGATGAGGTCGGGCACACCGTGCAAGACATCGATTTGGAGGTCTCTGCGGCTCGGACCAGGCATCCATCCTTCTGATGAGGGATTCGGGTGGGTGTGGAACTTGCCGACCACGACGAATCCAGGAAGGAGAGGAGGATGGCTGAGGTCGATGCTCGCCTGCTTGCCAGCAGTCTGGTGGCGAACCGCGATCTCTCCGGTCGTGGTCTCCATGTAGATCCAGCCTCCCTCCTCGTGGCGCCTTGCGGGATCGCCCGGTAGAGAGTTCCTCCAAGCCTCCTCGAGTGCTCGACGGACCGCCGGATGATCCTGCAACTCTCCCGCAGTCGGCGCAGACAACGGCTCCTGTCGCCGCAAAGCGTACCCCCTGTCTCATTTCGACGAGACGTGTACAACAGGAGAATATCACGAGGAGGAGACTCGCAGGAATTTCCTGGAACGAAAGAACCGTGGAGCAAGGTCACTCGGACATGGTGAGAGAGCGCCGGTCGATGCTAAAGTGGGTCTCGAGCCCTCGACCATGGCCAGCCTCGATCCCCTTCCCACCTCGTCCATTCCGCCGGAGGACACCCCCGGGCTCCTGACGGTCATCCAGGAGCTCAACGCCGCCCCCGACCTGCGCTCCGGGCTCGCCCGGGTGGCCGAGCTGCTGCGCGACTGCATCCCCTACGACAACCTGAGCGTCCTGCTGCTGGACGACCTCGGACGCGAGCTCCACTATGAGCTGTCGGTGGGCCTGCCGCCGGAGGTCGCCGATCATTGGCGGTTCGGCATGGGGCAGGGGCTGGTGGGCACCGCGGCCCAGACCGGCCGGGTGATGCGCGTGGGCGACGTGGGGGAGGACCCGCGCTACATCCGGGCCGGCGCGCCGGTCCGCTCGGAGCTGGTCATCCCTCTGGTCTCGCGCGGCCGCACCGTGGGGGTCCTGGACGTCGGCAGCCTGCAACCGCACCGCTTCACCGAAGAGGACGAGGCGTTCCTGACCTCCCTCGCCGGGTTTCTCGCCAGCGCGATCGAGAACGCCCAGATCTACCGCAACCTGCGCGAGCAGGCGCGGACCCTCTCCCTGCTGCACGAGGTCAGCCGGGAGATCGGCGCCATTCTCGACCGCCGGCAGCTCCTGGAACGGGTGGCCCATCTCCTCAAGCGGCTCATCGACTACGACGTCTTCAGCGTCCTCCTCTGGTGCGAGGAGAGCCAGACGCTGGACACCTGGGTGGCGTTCGACCGCGACGGCCTCGCGGTTGGCCTGAGCCATTGCGTCCGCCTCGGCGAGGGGCTGACCGGCACGGCGGCGGCCTTGCGGCAGTCTCTGCTGGTGCCGAACGTCCGGCTCGATCCGCGCTACATGACCTGCACGCGCGAGCACGCCGTCTGCTCCGAGCTGGTTGTTCCGATGACCTTCAAGGATCGCCTGATCGGCGTGATCGATCTGGAGAGCCTGCGCTATGACGCGTTCGCGGCCCAGCACGAGCAGCTCCTGTCGACGCTGGCCGGCTCGCTCGCCATCGCATTGGAGAACGCGCGTCTCTACGAGCACCTGCGCCAGGACGAGCAGCGGGTGCGCGAGGAGCTGATCACGGCGCGGCGGATCCAGGAAAACCTCCTGCCCAAGGCATCACCGTGGGTGCCGGGTCTCCAGGTGGGCTTTGCCTATGCGCCGGCACAGGACCTGGGAGGGGATTTCTACGACTTCCTGACCTGGGGGGAGGGGCGCCTCGGTGTGGCCGTGGGCGACGTGGCGGGCAAGGCGACCTCGGCTGCGCTCTACGGCTCGTTCGCCGTGGGAATGCTGCGCGAGCTCGGAGGGCGCGGCGTCCTGGCGCCGGCGCAGCTCCTGGCGGACCTGAGCGTCCGGCTCAAGGGGCTGAGCATCGACCGCCGCTTCCTGGCCATGGCCTTCGCGGTCTACGACAGCGCCGAGCGGACGCTCACCCTGGCGAATTCGGGGTTGCCCTACCCCTGGCACGTTCGGGGCGGCGAGGCGAGCGAGATCCTGGTGAGTGGAACACCGTTGGGCGTCCTGCAGCCGAAGTACGACGAGGTCGTCCTCCACCTGGAGCCGGGGGACGTGGTGGCTCTCTGCTCGGACGGGGTGGAGGAGAGCCGCAGCACCGCAGGCGAGGCGCTGGGAAGCGAGCGCATCCGCCAGGTGCTCCGGCGGGTGGCGGACCGTTCCGCCGCCGAGATCGCCCAGGAGCTCCTGGAGACCACGGAGCGCTTCTCGGGCAGAGAAGAGCCTTCAGACGACCGGACGGTGGTGGTGTTGAAGGTGACCCCCCTCCCCTGACCCCTCCCCCGCGAGGCGGGAGAGGGGCACCACCGCCCAACCGTCGAATCGTCTGGGCCAAAACCGCTCTGGGTGGGTGGTGGCGCCCTCTCCCGCTTTGCGGGGGAGGGTCGGGGAGGGGACTTACGCCGCCGTCTTCCCCTTCTTCTTCTGTGCGGCCGCCTTCTCCAGAGCAGCGATGGTGTCCGAGGTGATGCGCTTGGCGTCGTCGAGAGGGTTCTCTCCCGCCTGGACGGTGGCGACGATGACGAGGGAGCCCCGGCGGGTGTGGAGCTGTTGGAGGCCGGGGACCCAGTATGCCGCATCGCCGAAATTGGGGATGTCCGAGATCGTCTTCTTCGACAGCCGCTCGAGGTAGGGCTTGGCTGCCTCCATCCGGCTCGCCGCCAGACTGGGGGTGCCGGCGGGCCGGATCTCCAGGCCGACGAGCCGGGGCTGCTCGATGGTGCCGGCGTTGTAGGGGCAGTAGAGGGGACCGCGCCCCTGGGCGTCTTCGAGCGTGCTGGTGATCCCGGCGACCGGTGTCCCGGCGATGGCCTGGGCCCGTTCCTGCGTGAGGATGGAGCAGGTGTCGAACCCGTCGGGCACGGTCAGGGTAGAGCCGCTCTCCGAGCCTGCGCCGCCGCAGGCGGTCAGAAATGCGGCCAGCAGGAGGGTGGTGGTTGCGGACGGACGTGCTAGGCTCTTTGGGATCATGGTCTTGCCCCTTATTCTAACCCCGGCGAGCCCGATGCGACCGCGCACCTCCTCGGGTCGCTGAAACGATATCGCCGCTTCGGAGACGCCCCACGGGGCGTCTCTACGGTGGGCGGCGTTCGCCGCAGGATGGCTTCGCCCAGCAGGTCGCCGGATCCGCGAAGCACGACTTGCGCCATGATCTTCCCATGACAGACCGACTCTATTTCCGCCAGCTCCTGGCCGGGCGGCAGGTGGCGACGCGGCATCCGGTGGCGGGCCAGATGGCCAACTTCATGTACCTCCTCGGGGATAGCCAGACCCGCGAGGCCTTCGTCGTCGACCCGGCGTGGGACGTCCGCAGCCTTCTCGATGTCGCGGAGGCGGACGGCTATACGGTGCGCGGCGCCCTGGTGACCCACTATCACCCCGACCATGTGGGCGGCGACCTCTGGGGATTGCAGGTGGAGGGGTTGGGACGGCTGCTGGAGCAGGCCGCCGTGCCGGTCTACGTCAACAAGCACGAGGCGGACGGTTTGAAGAAGGTGACGGGCCTGGACGAGAGCGACCTGAAGCGGGTCGACGACGCGGACCGCGTGCGGGTCGGCGAGATCGAGATCCAGTTCCTCCACACGCCGGGCCATACGCCGGGCAGCCAGTGCTTCCTGGTGGACAACCGGCTGGTCGCCGGAGACACTCTGTTCGTCCAGGGGTGCGGCCGGGTCGACCTGCCCGGAGGCGATCCCGATGCAATGTACCGGTCCCTCACCGGCAAGCTCGCCAAGCTGCCGGCCGACACCGTCCTCTATCCCGGGCACCACTACGGCCCGACGCCGACCTCGACGATCGGCGACGAGCTGCAACACAACCATTACATGCGGGTGCGCTCGCTGGAGGACTGGCGGCGGTTGATGGGGAGATGAAAAAAGGGGCGCCGCCGGCGCCCCCTCGCGACGAGCCAAATTCCTTGCGTTGGTTATTCGGTATCGCCGACACCAGCCCTCGGGCAGAGCGCTTGATGCCGCGAAGGTCCCGTCGTGGGGCATACGCTGTCATCCGACCAGCCGGCGCCACCTGCCCGGTGGAGCGCCGGGTCGTCCAGCCGGACGAGCGTTTCCCTGGATAGAACGAGCTTCCTTTCATTGTCCTTCTTTTTCATTATGTTCTCCTCTTGCCGGCCGTCGTTGGGGGTCTTGCGTAGTATTCTACGTCGCCGGCCCGAATTTGTTTGATGTCCGCGATCGCTTCTCCAACTCTCGAGCCTGCCCGGACCCTGGTCCTGCGCCATGGCTGGAACGCCATGGCCTACCAGATCCTCAACCCGGGGATCCGCCTTTCGCTCGCCTGGGTGCGTGTGCATGGCCGGCGGTTCTACAACTTCGCGGGACTGGAGCACTTCAAGAGCAAGTTCCAGCCGGAAGGCTGGGAGCCGATCTATGCCGTGACGAACCGGCCGCGGATCTCGGTGCGCACCTTGTATGCCATTGCCGGCGCCTTCGGCGGGACTTCGCCCATCGTGTTCATCGGGCGCGCCTTGCTGCGCGCCCTGAGGCAGGAAGCTCACTGGGCGCTTCGCCGGCGCTAGACCGGCTGCGGCCGGCGGCTGGCGCGTTCCATGACCTGCCGCACCAGCTCCTTCACCGCTTCGTTGCGGAACGGCTTGCGCAGATAGGCGGTGGCTCCGGCGCGCAGGCCGCGGAGCGTGTCCTCGTCTTTCCCTTCGGTGCTGACGATGATCACCGGAATGCTGGCGAGCGCCGCGTCCGCTTTGAGCCGTTCGAGCAGCTCGAAGCCGTTCATCGTCGGCATGTTGATGTCCAGCAGGATCAGGTCGACGTCGGGGTGCTCGGCGATCCTTTCGAGCGCCTCACCGCCGTCGAACGCGTCGACCAGAACCGTCTGCGGCAGAAGGAGCCTGAAAACTTTGTGGATCAGCGACGAATCGTCGATCACCAGCGCCTTCTTAGGTTCCATGAGCAGTCTCCCAAAAAGATTCATGGTTGTCAGATCTGCGCCGGTTGTCCAGCAGCTGGCGCAGCCGGTGAGCGATCAGAGAAAGCGGCAGGACCTCCCGTGCTCCTCCCGCCTCGATCGCCGCGCGCGGCATTCCGAACACGACCGAGGTGGCCTCGTTCTGCGCGATGGTCAAGGCTCCCAGGCGGGTGAGGTGCAGCATCCCCTCGGCGCCGTCATGGCCCATCCCGGTCAAGAGGACGGCCGCGCAGGCGGCGCCCAGATGCTCGGCGGCCGAACAAAACAGGACGTCGACGGACGGCTGATAGATCGAGGCCGGCTCGGTCGAGAGCTGCGCCCGCAGTCCCCGCGGCCGGATCTCGCGAACGATCCGCAGGTGCATCCCTCCGGGCGCGAGGGTCACCGTGCCGCCTTCGAGCAGCATCCCGTCCTGCGCTTGGCGCACGGCCAGCGGCAGCGCCTTGTCGAGCCGCTCGGCGAAGGCGCGGATGTAGCTGCCCGGCATGTGCTGGGCCACGACGATCGGGACTTCCACGTCGGCGCCGAGATCGTGGAGGGTCTGCTCGATGGCGGGAGGGCCGCCCGTGGAGGCGCCGAGGAGGATGGCCTCGGGCTCGGCGAATCCGTCCTGGGAGACGGCCAGGACCGGGAGCGGAGCGGGTGGCGGGGAAGAGGGCAGCGGAGGGTTGCCGGTCACGCTGCGGATCTTGGTCACCAGAGCCTGGCGCAGCCGCTCGAAGTCCACCAGGGAGAATTCCTGCTTGTCGATGAAGTCCGCCGCACCCCGGCTGAGGGCCTCCAGGGTCAGCGGTGCTCCCCGCCGCGAATGCGTCGAAAGGATGATGACCGGCGTCGGACGGCGATGCCTGACGGCTTCGAGGATCTCGATGCCGTTCCTGCCGGGCATCGACAGGTCGAGCACGATGACGTCGGGATTCCAGACGTCGAGGCTCTCCAGGAGCTCCTGTCCATCCGCCGCCAGGCCCACGACCTGGATCTCGGGCTCATGGCTCAGCAGGTGAGCCACCGCCCGGCGAACGAACGAGGAGTCGTCGGCCAGGGCGACGCGGATCACGCTCATCGTGCGACTCTCTGGTAGACGAGGGTGCGGCCGAGACGGAGGGTCTCGAAGCACTCCGAGAGCCCGATGATGGACTCCGAGGCGCCGAGGAACAGGAGCCCGCCGGGCCGCAGGAGAGCGGCGAAGTTGCGCACGGCGTGGCGCAGAGCGCTCTCGGAGAAGTAGATGAAGACGTTGCGGCAGAAGATGACGTCGTACCCCGCGGTTGGCATCGGCAGGGTCGAAAGGTCGAGGAGGTTGCCCCAGGCGAAGCGGATGCCCGACCGGTAGAGCGGCTTCAGACGCCAACGGCCTTGACCCGCTGCGACGAAATGGCGCTCGATCACCTCCGGCTCCAGCGTGCGCAGCGACGTGCGGCCGTACTCCGCCGCTTCGGCCATGGCGAGGCGGCCGGGATCGATGTCGATGGCCTCGATCTGGACGCTCGTGCCGAGGAGCCGGTGCGCGTGGGTGCGCGCGAAGATTCCGAGGGTGTACGGTTCCTCGCCGGAGGAGCAGCCGGCGCTCAGGATGCGCAGCGCGCCGCCGCGCTCCGCCAGGCTCAGGGCTTCGCCGAAGAGGACCTCGAGCTGCTGGGCCTCGCGGAAGAAATAGGTTTCATTGTTGGTGACCAGCTCGGCGAGCCGGTATCTCTCGCCGTTGAAATCGCACTGGAGGTGTAGGTAGTAATCCCAGTACCGTCGCAAGTGGAGCGCCTCCAGGCGTGGCCGCAAACGGCTCTCCAGGATCTGTCTCCGGGCTTCCGGAAAAGAGATTCCGAAACGTCCGGAGATGAGCTCGTTGAGCAGCAGGTACTCCTCCTGGGTCATCGCGGCGACGGCTTCCATGCTCAGCTCTCCAGGGCCCGCAGCGCGCGGTGGGCCACCGCGCCGACGGGATCGGCGGCGAGAAGGGTCAGGACGGCGAGGTTCTCCGCGCGGGCGGAGGAACGGGACAGCACCTCCGCGGCCATCAAGCGGACATACCAGTCGAGGTGCGAGGAGGCGTTGCGGAACAGCGCCTCGTCGCGGCTCTCGGCACACCGCGCCAGAGCCCGGTAGGCGAGACGGATCTCGGTTCCGGTGCCACCCAGCGCAAGGGTCCTGCGCAGGGTTTCGCGCGCCGCGGCGTTCCCGATCTTGCCGAGGCACTCCAGGGCGGCCGGACGGAGGCCGGGGTGGTGGTCGATGATCCGCAGCAGGAGCGGAATCGCCTGTGCATCGCGCAACTCGCCGAGAGCGGAGAGCACCGGCAGGCTCGGCGTCTGCTCCGCATGGGCGCGGAGCGCGGGCAGCAGCTCGGTCAGGCGATACCGCGCGGCGGCTTCCGCCGCCAGGGGCACGAAGGCCTCGGCGCCACCGGTCAGCCACTCCATCCAGGGGAAGGAACGGACCAGGTCCTCCTTCTCCAGGAGCTGGCTCACCACCGCCGCGCCATGCGCCGGAGGGAGGGCGAGCAGAGTGGAGCGGAGCGACTCCGCGGAGGCGCCGAGCATCGCGGAAAGGACCAGGATTCCGGCCGGATCCACCTCGCGGCGGCGGGCGAGCTCCTCCCGGACCTCGTCAGCCGCTCTCTCCAAGGCCGGCAGCAGGCAGCCGCGGCTCTCCGGCCGGAGGCGCAGGTAGAGGTCGAGCAGGGGGGCGCCGAGCCCTCGCCGGTCGATGGAGACGAGGGCCGCGGCGGCGGCCGCGAGGATCTCCGGATCGTCCGGAAGCTCGCCGAGCTGTGCCACCACGGCATCCGCCATTTCCGCCGCCGGAAGCTTCGCCGCCAGCCGCAGGCCCCAGAGGCGGGCCTTCCCAGGCAGAGCCAGCAACAGCGGGACCAGATCGGAGCGGCGTCCCAGAGCCGGCGGCAGATCGGGGGCGGCACCCGGCTCGTCGACGAGGACCTGCACCGCCCGCTCGTCGCACGGGCTGGCGCCGAGAGCGAGCAGGCAGCGGGCGGCGGCGAGCTGGCACGTGCCCGGCGGGTCCTCCAGGCGTGCGGCGAGAGCGATCCTCAGGCCCGCGGGAACGGCCTCCGGCGGTCCGCTCATCCCTTCGGCCACGTGGGCCACCAGGCCGAGGAGCTCAACCTCCTGGCCGGACAGCAGCCAGTGTTCGGCGAGGACCGCGAACGCGCGGCTACCTCCGATCCGGGCCATGCCCTCGGCGGCAGGGAGACTGAAGAACGGATCGCACAGCTTCGCGGCGAGCGCCGGGATCGCCTCGCGGGCCCGCAGGTCTCCCAGGGCCTCGATCGCCGCCAGCTGGTACCAGGGATCGGCGCCGAGGAAGGGCGTCAGGCGCGGCACCGAGCGGCTGTCTCCCAGCTTGCCGATCGCGAGGAGCGCTTCCTGAACGACGTTCGGATCTTCATGATCGAGGACGCCGTGCAGCGCCTCCAGCGCGCGCGGATCGCGCAGACGGGCGAGGATGTGCACCGCCTGCAGGACCACGTCCGGGTCGGGATCGGCGAGGAGCGAGATCACCACCGGCAGGCTCTTGCTGCCGCGCAACCGGAAGATCTCGGCGCCGGCGTTGCGCCGCACCGCGTCTGCCTCGTCGCGGAGAAAATCGATCAATCGTGCATCGGGAAGGACGGCGGAGCCGACCCGCAACGCCTGCTGGCGGATCCCCGGGCTGGGATTGCGCATCAGGAGCTCGACCGCCTCCATCCGTTCCTCGACAGACATCTCGGGGAGGCGCCGCAGGAGATCCAGGTGCTCCTCCCAGGAGGAGGTACGTCTCGCGAATTCGGTTTCCATGGGCCGGACCTCTCACACCTGGAAGACGGCCGACATGTCCTTGAGCCGCTCGGCCTCGACCGCCAGGTTGCGGGTCGCGGACGACATCTGCTCGGTGGCCGTCAGGTACTGTTGGGCGACCTGGGCGATCTGGTCCACGGCTTTGACGATCTGATCGCCGCCGCGGATCTGCTCGGAGGTGGCGTCGGCCACCTGCTGGGTCATCCGGGTCATCGTTCCGACGGACGAGGTGATCTTGCGCGCCCCCTCCGCCTGCTCGCGGACCGTCTCCGCCAGGTTCTGGGTGACATGGTGCATGGCGGTGGTGGTCGACAGGATCTGGGCCGCCCCGTCCGACTGCTCCCGGGTCGCCGTGTGGACGTCGCGGACGAGGTCGGTCGTCCGGCTCACCGCCTCGATGATCTGCTGGAGGACGTTGCGGGCGATGGCGACGGCCTCTTCGGTGTCGCGTTGTGCGGTTTCGACGAAAGCGCTGATGTCGCGGGTCGATTGCATGGAGCGTTCGGCGAGGCGCTTGACCTCGTCGGCGACCACGGCAAAGCCGCGGCCGGCGTCGCCGGCGCGGGCCGCCTCGATCGCGGCATTGAGCGCGAGGAGGTTGGTCTGGTCGGCGAACTCGCCGATCATGCGCACGACCTTGCCGATGTCCTTGGTCGACGAGCCGATCGCCTGCACGATGGACATCAGCCGCTCGCCGCCCTCGGCCACCGCCCGCGTTGCCGCGCGGGAGACCTCCTCCACCACCTCGACACGGCCGGCGATGGCTCGCGTCGAGGCGGCCATCTCCTCGATGACCGCGGACGTGTGCACGACGTCGCCCAGCAGGCGCTCGGAGCCCTGTGCGACCTCTTCGATCGAGGCGTTCATGTGCAGGATCGACGTGGAGGTGGACTCGACGTCCGCCGCCAGCGCCTGGGTCGAACGGTTGACGCTGTCGAGCTGGGTGGCCATCTCGACCATGGTGACCGAGGTCTCCTCGGTCGACGTCGACTGGGTTTCCGCCCCGCGCTTGATCTGCAGGGCCGAGGCCGAGAGCTCGTCGGCGGTGGTCGCGAGCTGCGCGGCCGACTCTTTGACGTCGCCGATGACCTGGCGCAGGCGCCCAGCCATCCGCCGCAGGGCGTGGCCGAAGAGGTCGGCATCCGACCGCGGCTCGATGACGACGCTCAGCTCGCCGCGGGCAATGGCATCGGCCACCCCGGCCATCTGCCGGAGGTAGTCGACGACGCGCTGCATCGCCCCGGTGAGCTCGCCGATCTCGTCTTTGGAGCGCGGCGTGATCTCGGCCGCGAAGTCCCCCTCCGCCAGCCGGCGTGCCACCTGCACGGCCTCGCGCAGAGGCACGGAGAGTGAGCGCAAGGTGTAGACGGAGATGCTCCCGAGAGCGAGGAGGCAGACGAAGGTGACCAGACCGATGGTGAGCTCCGTGGAGCGCTGATTCGCCCGCGCCTCGTCGAAGGCTTCCTGCATCTCTTTGCGGCTCTCATCAGTCAGCGCTTCGATCTGCTTCTGGATGCGGTTGTAATCCTCGCTCATCTTGCGCAGTGAATCGACCAGGCCGAGCCCCGTCTCGCCGCTGATCATCTGAGCGGAGTTCTGGCGCGCCAGGGCGTAATAGCCTCCAAAAGCGTCCTGCAGGGCCTCGATCCGCTTCCGGTCGAGCGTCGGATTGCTCTCCGACTGCTGGAGCCCCTTCAGGAACTGGTCGCGATGCTGGTCGGCCTCGCTGAGAATGGAGACATCGCGGGCGGCGACGCTGTCTTGCAGATCGCGCTGGGTCTCCGCCAGGATCCGGTCGAGCTGGAGAGTGGTCTCGACGGCGGGAACGTGCCCGCTGCCGATCCTGATCAAGAGCCGCGCATTGCGTGCATCGATCGCCAGCGCGGCTCCCAGGACCGCGAGAAATCCGATTCCGGCCAGGGCCGGCATCAAAACCACTTTATGAACGAATCTCATCCGTTGCAGCAGCATGGCTTTCGTCCTCCGGTCAGGGAACGATCTGGATCACCTTGACGCGTTCGCCGACGCTCGTCCCTTCACTGACGTAGCCCACCGCGCCGCGTCTCGCTGCAACGAAAGCGATCACCTCTGCGGTGGAGGCGAGCTCCGCCGGCGGAACGTCCCGTCCTGAAAAGATCATCTTTTGCCAGAAGGCCTTGATCGCGGTCGTGTCCCTGCCATGGACCGACTGCGAGAAGCGGGCGCGCACCGGCGACGATTCGGCGAGGTCCACCGGCTCGGTCCGGCTGCCGTCCTCCCACTTGGTGGACTTCTTGAGGAAGATCCGCGACAGCTCCTCGCGTGGTACCGCGGAGAGGGGGTTGGACAGGTTGACGATCACCACGAACCCCTGCTCGGCCGAGGAAGGCTGGCCCAGGACCATGAGATGGATCAGCAGGGCTCCCAGAAATCCCACAGCGGTCTTGCGCGCCTGGACCTTGCTGCGAATCGTTTGCCACATAGATACCTCCAGCATGTCTCAGTCCTGGGCTCCGGCTGTGCTCCAGGCCGCGGCGAGCTCTCCCGGAATCCAGAGGACGCGGTCCAGGTCCAGGAGGATCAACAGATCCTGCCCGCGCTGATAGACGCCGCGCAGAAAATCGGATTGGCTGGTCCTCACATCCGCCGGCGCGGGCTCGATGCGGCTCGGCAGGAGCTTCACGATCTGCCGCGCCGCGTCGACGAGCAGGCCGATGGAGCGCTGCCGCGAGGCGACGACGACCAGCCGGCTTTGCGGGCCGATCTCGCCGCGGGGAAGGCCGAGGCGCACCCGCAGGTCGACCACCGCGAGGACCCTGCCGCGCAGGCTGGTGATGCCGCGGATCGGGGCCGGCGCATAAGGCACCCGGGTGAGGGACGAGATCCGGTGGATCTCCTCGACACAGTCGACCGGCAGCGCATAGATCTCTCCGGCGAGCTCGAAGCTGACCCAGCTCGCGGGCTCCTCGGGCTTCTCCTGCGGTACCAGCTGCCGCCGGCCCAACTGGTCGGCAAAGGCGAAGAGCCGGTCCGGGCCCGCGAGCTCCGGCTCGCTCCCGGTCAGCGCCGGCACCTGCTCGCAAGCGGGCTCGGCCTCGGCTGGCGGCTCGCCCTTCTCCCAGGCACGCAGGATGTCCTCGGCCATTCCGAGCTCGGGAAGGTGAAAGCCCAGGCTGGGAGGCGTGGGCTCGCCGGACCGGTCGTCTGGCCGGCTCATGCCGCGCTCCTTCCGTCCGTTCGATAGGCGGTCCGGGGGGACAGAGCCACCAGACCGGTGGGATCGAGGATGAGGACCGCCCGGCCGTTGCCGAGCACGGTGGACCCGGAGACGCCGGGGGGCTGGCCGGCCAGCGCGTCCAGCGGCTTGACCACCAACTCGCGGATCCCCTGCAGCTCGTCGACGAGCAGAGCACGCCGCGCCTCCTCGACGGCGAGGATCACGGCATACCCTTGCCGGCGCCGCAGGGGCGCGGTGCCGAAGCAGGTGCCCAGGTCGAGGAGGGGAATGACTTCTCCCCGCCAGCGCACGACTCCCGCGCCGTTGATCGCGTGGATGTCGCCGTCGCCGAGGGCGACGCTCTCGACGACCGCCGGAAGGGGGAGGCCGTAGATCTCTCCGTCGCAGGCGAGGAGGAGAGCGCGCACGATCGAGACGGACAGGGGGAGGCGGAGCCGGAAGAGCGTGCCCGCTCCTTTTTCCGAGTGGACCTCCACCTTGCCCCCCTGGCGGGCCACCGCCTCCTGGACCGCCGACAAGCCCACCCCGCGTCCCGCGCTCAGGTCGGCTCCCGCGCGAGTGGAGAAGCCCGGACGGAAGATCAGCGGCAGGGGGCTCTCGCCCGGAGCGAGCGCGATCCCCAGCCGCCGGGCGGCCGCTTGCAAGTCCGCGGGATCGATGCCGCCTCCGTCATCGGCGACGTCGATCCGCACCTCCTGGGCGGCGGTGTCCGCGGCGATCCACACGCGTCCTGCGGCCGGCTTACCGCGCCGCCGCCGCACCTCGGGCGCTTCGAGACCGTGCACCACGGCGTTGCGGACCAGGTGGCCGAGGACCTCGCTCGCCAGCTCGAGGAGCGCGCGGTCGAGCGGCGTGTCGCCGCCCGCCGTCTCGAGCTCCACCCGCTTGC
>WNGB01001001.1_pt1 | contig 45961 bp, 43 predicted proteins | sample 5400681 | NCBI WGS metagenome assembly WNGB01 (sample SAMN13153367, study PRJNA577476) | soil metagenome | isolation source: 115 cm soil or saprolite under grassland replicate 2 | place: USA:California | collected 2016-06-15
ATCCTCCTCCACCGGCAGGCGCTCGACCGCGATTGGGCCTGGAAGATCCTGGCCAACTTCGAGAAGCGGGAGAACGTGCAGTTGCTCTACGACGACGGCGGAGACCGGGTCTATCGCATCCAGTAAGATCCCCGCCGCCATGCCCGCCTACCGCGTCGCCGTCGATCTCCGCGCCCTGGTCCCCACCGAGACGGGGATCGGCGTCTACACGCGCGCCCTCCTCCGCGAGCTGGCCGGGCGGGGCGGTTTCCGCTACACCGGGCTGGCCCACCGGCCGCCCCGCGAGGCCGAGGAGCTCGCCGCCCTGGGGATCTCGACCGAAGCGGAGCCGGCGCCCCTGGGGGTGATCTGGCAGCAGCTCCGGCTCCCCCGGCGGCTCGGGCGGGGCGACTTCGACCTCCTCTGGTCGCCGCTCATCACGCTGCCGCTCCGCTGTCCGATCCCGGCCGTGGCCACGGTCCACGACCTGACGACCCTACTCCTGCCCGAGACCCACCGGCTCAAGGTCAAGTGGAGCATCCTCCCCTTCCTCCGCCCTTCGCTGGAGCGGGCCGACCGCCTGGTGACGATCTCGCACGCGACGGCCAGGGACATCGCCTTCCACTTCCCCCAGGCCGCCTGCAAGGTGCGGGTCGTCTACCCCGGGGTCGATGCGGAGCTCCGGCCCGGCACGCCGGAGGAGGTCGCGGCCATCCGGCGCGAGCTCGCCGCGCCCGAGGGGTACATCCTCTATGTCGGGACGCTGGAGCCGCGGAAGAACATCGGCGCCATCCTCGACGCCTGGGAGGCCCTGCACAACGAGGCCCCCCCCATGCCGCCGCTGATCCTCGCCGGGGCCTACGGCTGGGGGAGCCAGCACCTGCTGCGGCGGATCGAGGCGCTCGCCCCGCACGGCGTGCGCTCCCTCGGCCACGTCGACCGCTCCTACCTGGTGCGGATCTTCCAGGGCGCCCGGGTGTTCGTCTATCCCTCTCTCTATGAAGGTTTTGGCCTCCCTCCGGCGGAGGCGATGGCCTGCGGCATCCCCACCGTGGTCTCCGACACTTCGAGCCTCCCCGAGGTCGTCGGCGACTCCGGACTCCGTGTCCCCCCGGGCGACACCGGCGCCCTGGCCCTGGCGATTCGCGACCTCCTGCAGGAGCCGGGACGGGCCGCCGAGCTCGGCGCACGCGGCCGGGAGCGGGCAGGCCGCTTCCGCTGGGACAAGGCCGCGGACGAGATGGAAGAGGTCTTTCGCGAAGCGCTCGGCCGCTGATTTTGCCGGCTTCGGGTACAATCTCTGGGCTCGGGAGCCTGTTTTGCCCTATACGATCGGTTTCGACGCACGCAACATCCGCGACTCTGGTGTCGGCACCTATGCCCGCAACCTGGTCCATGCCCTGGCACGGATCGACCCGGAGAACCGGTACCTCCTCTTCGCGCGCCCGCAGGACCGCGACTCGCTGGGCAACCTGCCGGGCACCTTCCAGCCGCTCTTCGAGGGGACGCCGGTCTACTCCGCGCGCGAGCTGGTGACTCTCTCCTGGCGGCTGCTGCGGCGGCGCGTCGACCTCTACCACTCGACCCACTACGTCACTCCCGCCGTCCTCCAGTCCCCTCTCGTGGTGACCGTGCACGACATCCAGCACCTGTTCTACCCGGACTTCCTGCCGAGCCGGCTCTCGTTCCTCTATGCCCAGCGGATGATCCGCCGCACCCTGGCGCGCGCGGACCGGATCATCGCCGTGACCCAGAGCACCCGGGCCGACCTGATCCAGCATTTCGAGGTGGACGGGCGGAAGGTCCACGTGGTCTACAACGGGGTGGACGACGCGTTCCGCAAGAAGCTCTCCGCCGAGGAGCTGGAGCGCTGGCGGCGCGACCTGGGGCTGCCGGGGCCGTACATCCTGTTCGTCGGCAACCCGAACCACCCGCGGAAGAACCTCGACACCATGGTGCAGGCCTATGCCCGCGCCCGCCGGATCGCCAGCTTCGACGCGCCCCTCGTCTGCATCGGCGACCGCGCCGGCACCGAGTTCAAGATCCGCCAGCGCGCCGCCAATCTGGGGATCGCCGAGCAGGTCCGCCTCCTCGGCCGCGTCGCTCCCGAGGCGTTGCCGGCTCTCTACCAGGGGGCGACGCTGTTCCTCTATCCCACCCTGTTCGACGGCTCGGCCATGCCGGTCGTCGAGGCCATGGCCTCGGGCGTCGCGGTGATCACCTCGAATACCTCGGCGATCAAGGAGATCGCGGAAGGGTATGCCCATCTGGTGGATCCCCTCGACATCGACGGGATGGCCAAGGCGATCGCCCACACCATGTCCGACCCCGAGCACAGAACCGCCCTCGCGCGGTTGGGCGGACGCCGGGCCGAGGACTTCCGCTGGGGCCAGACCGCCCGCAAGAACCTGGAGGTCTATCTCGCGGCGATCCAGGAGCGGCGGGCCACCCCGACCACGGCGGAAGACCCGAAAGGAGCGGCCGCGTGATCGAGCCGATCGCCCCGCTCCCGACGCCCCTGCCGCGCAAGCGCGAGCTCCGGGTCGCGCTCGTCCACGACTGGCTCACCGGGATGCGCGGCGGCGAGAAGGTGCTGGAGGCGATCGCCTCCCTCTTCCCCGAGGCTCCCATCTACACGCTGTTCCACTTCCCGGGGAGCGTCAGCCAGGCTCTGGAGAGCCACCCGATCCGCACCAGCTTCCTGCAGCGGGCTCCCCGCATCCGCACGCGCTATCGTGGCTACCTCCCCCTGTTCCCGGTCGCCATCGAGGAGCTCGATTTGACCGGCTACGACCTGGTGATCAGCTCCAGCCACTGCGTGGCCAAGGGGGTCATCCCCTCGCCGGACGCCTTCCATGTCTGCTACTGCCACACGCCGATGCGCTACGCCTGGGACCAGGAGCACGCCTATTTCCCGCGCCGCGACGGCACCGTGGCCCGCCTGCGCTCGCTCGCCCTGACCGCCCTGCGCTCCTGGGACGTCGCCTCGGCGGCGCGCGTAAACCAGTTCGTGGCCAACTCCTCCTTCGTGGCACGGCGCATCCGCAGCTACTACGGCCGGGAGGCCGAGGTGCTCCACCCGCCGGTCGACGTGGCGTACTTCACCCCCGGCTCGGCGCGGGAGGAGGGCTTCTGTCTGATGGTCTCGGCCCTCGCCCCCTACAAGCGGGTCGACCTGGCGATCGCCGCCTGCGACCGGCTGGGAATCGAGCTGCGGATCGTCGGCGACGGCCCGGAGCGGGAGCGCCTGGAGGAGCTGGCCGGACCCAAGACCCGCTTCCTGGGCAACGTCGAGCCCCGGCGCCTGCGCGACCTCTACCGAGGAGCCCGCCTCTTCCTCCAGCCGGGAGTCGAGGACTTCGGCATCGCCTGCGCCGAGGCCCTGGCCTGCGGCACTCCGGTGGTCGCCGTGGCCAAAGGGGGCGTGCTGGACATCGTGGAGGACGGCCGGCACGGATTCCTCTATCCCGACTGGGGCGGACCCTCCGACATGGCGGAGGCTGTTGACAAAGCCCTGGGAATGGAATTCAATGAGTTGGACCTGCGTCGCCGAGCGGAGTCGTTCGCCGCCGATAGCTTCACCGCCCGGCTCCGGGCCCTTCTGTCATCTCGTCTTTCTTCAGAGCTGAGGGAATCTCTCCGTTGATCCGACAACGCCACCGCGCCACCGCCGGGATCTTCCTGACCGGTGACCTTCTCGCGACGCTCGCGGCCTTCTTCGCCGGCTGGTCGCTGCGCTTCGAGGTGGAGGTCATCCCGGTCACCAAGAACGTTCCCGAGTTCTCCCCCTACCTCCGCCTCGTCCCCGCGATCCTCATCCTCTGGCCGATCGTCTTCTACTTCCATGGCCTGTATCAGAACCGCCGTGGCCGGAGCCGGGTCGACGAGATCCTCACCATCGCCATGGCGGTCCTGGTCGCCACCGTGCTGCTCTCGGTGTTCCTCGCCTGGTACCGCCCTCCCGCGTGGCCCGGCAGCACCCAGGTCTTCACGTTCAGCCGCGCCTTCGTCGGGCTGTTCGCGCTCGCCGACCTGGTCCTGGTGGCCGCCGCGCGCATGGCCATCCGCTTCGCCATGCACCGGATCCGTCTCTCGGGTTTGAACGTGCAGCGTATCCTGGTGGTCGGCGCCGGCGCGCTCGGCCGCGAGATCACGTCCAAGATCCAGGCGCACCGCGAGATGGGTTTCGAGGTCGTCGGCTTTCTCGACGACGATCCGGGCAAGACCGGCACGATGATCAGCGGCGCACCGGTCCTCGGCTCGCTGCGCCAGGCCGACGAGATCCTGGCGGCGCACGACATCGATCAGGTCTACATCGCCCTGCCGCTCGAAGCGCACAAGAAGATGCTCCAGATGATCGATCTCATGGCGCAGGAGTGCGTCGAGATCAAGCTGGTCCCCGACATCCTGCAGTACGCCGCGCTGCGCGCGGGTCTCGAGGACGTCGACGGCACGCCGGTGATCAACCTCTCGCAGGTGCCGCTCCAGGGTTGGAGCAGCATGGTCAAACGGGCGATGGACATCGGCATGGCGCTCGCCGTGATGGTGGCGCTCGTCCCGATCATTCCGCTCATCGCTCTCCTCATCTGGCTCGAGGACCGCGGACCGATCTTCTACCGGCAGGAGCGCATGGGGCTCGACGGCAAGCCGTTCCTGATCGTCAAGTTCCGCTCGATGCGCGTCGATGCCGAAGCGTCGAGCGGCCCGGTGTGGGCGGTGCGCGACGATCCGCGCCGCACCCGCGTCGGCAGCTTCCTGCGCCGCACCTCGCTCGACGAGCTGCCGCAGATCTGGAACGTGCTGATGGGCGACATGTCGATCGTCGGGCCGCGCCCCGAGCGCCCGACGTTCGTCCGCGAGTTCAAGCACAAGATTCCGCGCTACATGCTGCGCCACCGCGTGAAGGCCGGCATCACCGGTTGGGCGCAGGTGCACGGCTGGCGCGGCAACACCTCGGTCAAGAAGCGGATCCAGTACGACCTCTACTACATCCAGAACTGGTCGCTCGCGCTCGACTTCAAGATCCTCTGGATGACCCTGCGCTACGCGCTGCGCCACCACAACGCGTACTAGCGCGGCTTCGTTTCTCTCCTCCATCTCAGCTCCACCCCTCTCCGGCCTCGCCGGTCGAGGTGTGCCCTGCGAAAAACCTTTCGAGGCTTTCGCGCTGCTCTCTCCGGCCTTCTCTCGAAGCATCCCATCCGTGTTCTCGAAGGCCGCGCTCCCGTCTCCTGACCTCCGACACAGCCCGTTGTGCACCCGATACCAGCGCTTGAGGCGTAAAAGGTCTTGACGCCCAAGATGTAGGGGGCGTACCCTAATCTCATCACACGCCCAGAAGTCGTTGGGCACGACCCTGAAAGGAGAAAGTGCATGGCAGCGACCAAGAGCAGTGGTGGGGCCAAGAAAGCGGCAGCCAAGCCGGCAGCGAAGAAGACTGCAGCCAAGAAGACCGTAGCTGCGAAGCCAGCGGCCAAGGCTCCGGCGAAGAAGACCGCAGCGAAGGCTCCGGCGAAGAAGACCGTGACCGCAAAGAAGACCGCGGCGAAGAAGACCGTCGCCGCGAAATCCGTCAAGAAGGCTGCGCCGAAAAAGACCGCCGCGAAGAAGAAGTCCTAGGCGATCTCTGAAGCGCGGCCCTCGTCAACAGGGGGGCCGCGAGATCAAGCCCGGTAAGCCTTTCGGGCAGGTCTCGCGGCCACAACCTCGAAGCGGCGGTCTGGCAATTTCGGGGGCGTTTCCTTTCCGATCTTTCCAGCATCTCGCCAACGCCGCCTTCGCACGGCGTACGGTCCTCGCCCCGCGGCTGGAACGTCGTGCAGCTCCCACCGGGACTTTTCTTCTCTTGTCGCTCAGCTTCCGGATCTCTTCTCGAGACCGCTCGCCGCCGCGCGATCGACGAGCCACACGACCTCGCCGTTCTCCGGACGGATCACCTGCGCGGGCCAGCGATCCGGATCGCGCTCACCGTCCCGCCCGCCTTCAAACACCGCGTGCAGCGCTGCGGCCTTCTCCTCTCCCTGCACGAGAAAGATCACCGCGGCCGCGCGATTGAGCGCCGCGGGCGTCAGCGTGATGCGGAAGGTCGCGAGCTTCTCGACCCACGGCGCGACGACCCAACGCTCGCGCTCGCGCACCGCGTCGCTCCCCGGAAACAGCGAGGCCGTGTGCGCGTCCGGACCGAGCCCGAGCAGCACGAGATCGAAACGCGGGTCGTCTCCCAAGAAGAACGCGCGCAGCTCGTCTTCGTAGAGCGCTGCGGCGCGCGCCGCATCCGGTTCTTCACCGCGGATGCGATGGATGTTCGCCGCGGGAATCGGCACGGCATCGAGCAGCGTCTCGCGCGTCATCCGGAAGTTGCTCTCGGGATGATCGGGCGGCACGTGCCGCTCGTCTCCCCAGAAGAGATGGACGGCGCGCCAATCGATCCGATCACGGAACGGCTCGTCGCGAGCAGCGAGGAGAGCGAACAGGCGGCGCGGTGTGGAGCCGCCGGAAAGGGCGACGGCGAAGCGCTCGCGCGCGCCGATCGCCAGGCCGGCACGCCGGCTGAATTCTTCGGCGGCGGTCCGCGCGAGCTCGGCGCCGTCGGCGCAGAGGCGCAGATCGATCAGGGGTTGCGCCATTTCCGGTCGTCTTTCTGGATGAGCTCGTCGGCTTCCTTCGGACCCCAGGTGTCCGCCTCGTAGTTCGGGAAGTTGCGCGGCGTCAGGGCCTGCCAGACGTCGAGGATCGGCGCGACCGCGCTCCATCCGGCCTCGACCATGTCGCTGCGGTGGAACAGCGTCGAGTCGCCGGTCATCACGTCATAGAGGAGCGTCTCGTAGCCGGTCGAGGGCGTCTGGCCGAAATAGTCGGCGTACTGAAAGTTCATCTTCACCTTGCCCAGGTGGACGTCCGGCCCGGGCACCTTGGCCTGGAAGTGCAGCGAGATCCCTTCATCCGGCTGGATGTGCAACACCAGCAGGTTGGACGACAGGCGCTCCACCGGGGTGTCGCGGAAGAGATGGAACGGCGCCCGCTTGAACTGGATCGCGATCTCGGTGACGCGGCTCGGCAGGCGCTTGCCGGTGCGCAGATAGAACGGCACGTCGCCCCACCGCCAGTTGTCGATCTGGAGCTTGAGCGCGGCGAAGGTCTCGGTGTTCGACGCCGGCGAGACGCTCTTCTCCTCGCGATAGCCGGGCACCGGATGACCGTCGATGATCCCTTCGCCGTATTGCCCGCGCACCGCCTGATGCAGGACGTCCTCGTGCGACAGCGGCCGGATCGCATAGAGCACCTTGACGCGCTCGTCGCGCACCACGTCGGCGGCGAAGGAGATGGGCGGCTCCATCGCGGTGAACGCGAGGAGCTGGAACATGTGGTTCTGCACCATGTCGCGCAAGGCCCCGGCCGCTTCGTAGTAGCCGCCGCGCTGCTCCACTCCCACCTCCTCGGCCACGGTGATCTGGACGTGATCGATGTAGCGGCGGTTCCAGATCGGCTCGAAGATGCCGTTGGCGAAGCGGAAGGCCATGATGTTCTGGACCGTCTCCTTGCCGAGGTAGTGATCGATGCGGTAGATCTGGCGCTCCTTGAGCACCTGGCGGATCTGGCTGTTCAAGGCGCGCGCCGATTCGAGGTCGTGACCGAACGGCTTCTCGATGACCACCCGGCGCCAATGCTCGTTCTCCTCCATCAGCCCCGCATCGGCGAGCCGCTGGATGGTGTCGCCGAAGAGATCCGGCGGGATGGCGAGATAAAAGAGGACGTTGCCGCGCGTGCCGCGCTCCGCCTCAACGCGTTCCAGCGTCTCACGCAGGCGCTCATAGGTGGCCGCGTCCGCGAGCTCGCCGCCGACGTAGGAGAGACGCTCCAGCAGCCAGTCGGTGAGCTTGGCGTCGAGAGTCCCCGTGGCGAACGAGCCCAGATCGGCTCTCAGCTTCTCGCGCAGCGCATCGGTCGACATCTCGTAGCGGCCGATTCCGATGATGGCGAGCTCATCGGGCAACAGACCCTCGTTCGCGAGGTTGTAGAGTGCGGGAAACAGCTTGCGCTTGGTCAGGTCTCCGGTCGCGCCGAAGATGACCATCGTACAGGGAGGTGCAGGATGCAGCTTGGGCGCTTCCTGGACCTGCGAATCCTTCTCGGTGGTGTCCGGCGAAATCGCCATGCTCCCTCCTCGAAACCTGATTGCTCAATCGGCCGGGCTCGTCGATGTGGGGGGCTCGCGGTGGCCGCCGAACTTGTGGCGCATCGCAGAGAGGACCTTGTCCGCGAAGCTCTGCTCCCGCCGCGAACGGAACCGCGCAAAGAGCGAGGTGGCCAGCACCGGCGCCGGCACCGCTTCTTCGATGGCGGTCTCGATCGTCCAGCGCCCTTCGCCGGAATCCTGGACGAACCCGGAATATTCGGAGAGCTCGGGACTTTCGGCGAGCGCGCTCGCGGTCAAATCGAGCAGCCACGACGAGACCACGCTGCCGCGCCGCCACACCTCGGTGATGTCCGCGAGGTCGAGAGTGAAGCGGTGCTCCGGCGGCAGCTCCTCCGAACGGGCGCCGCGCAGGATGTCGAGCCCTTCGGCGTACGCCTGCATGAGACCGTACTCGATTCCGTTGTGCACCATCTTCACGAAGTGGCCCGCACCCGCCGGACCGCAATGCAGGTAGCCGAGCTCGGCCGTGCCGCCGTGCCCCTCCCGGCCGGGCGTGGCCGGGATGTCGCCGCGACCCGGCGCCAGCGTCTTCCAGATCGGATCGAGCCGCTCGACGACCTCGCGCTCGCCGCCGATCATCAGACAATACCCGCGCTCGCGACCCCACACGCCGCCGCTCGTTCCGGCATCGACGTACTTGACGCCCTTCGCCGCGAGCTCGCGCGCACGCCGCACGTCGTCTTTGAAATGGGAGTTGCCACCGTCGATGATCACATCACCCGCGGCAAGGCGCTCGCCGACGGAGCGGACCATGTCCTCGGTCGGCTTGCCCGCCGGCACCATGAGCCAGACGGCGCGCGGCGGTGACAGGCGCTGGACGAAATCTTCGAGCTTCTCCGCGCCGACGGCCCCCTCGCCGGCCAGCCCCTGCACGGCCTTGGGATCGAGATCCCACACCACGCATTCGTGGCCGCCGTGCAGCAGCCGCCGCACCATGTTGCCGCCCATCCGGCCGAGACCAATCATGCCGATCTGCATCGCGTCCTCCTCTCTCTCGGCGAAGAGTCTATCGGTTGTTTGACGCGGCCGGCCCCTGGATTGCAAGATCATTCCGGCATGAGAGAGCGCGAGATGAACACCGTGTGGTCCGGGGCGCTCGCCGTCCTGCTCTGTCTTCTCTCCTCGGGATCTGCGAGCGCCGCCGATGTGGCGATCGGAGCCAAAGGGGGAACGCTCGGTCTCGGGGTCGAGCTCACCGTGGGCCTGAGCCGGCAATGGAACGGCCGCCTGGGGATCAATGGCTTCGATTACTCCGACCGGCGCGAGGCGAGCGACATCGAGTACGACGCCGAGGCGCGGCTGCGGACCGCGACGGCGCTCGTCGACTTCCATCCCGGCGGGAGAGGCTTCCGGCTCACCGCCGGAGCCGTCTGGAACGGTACGAAGGTGGAGGGGAGCAGCCTATCCCCCGCCTCGGGTTTCTACGACATCGGCGGAGTGCAGGTCCCGGCGGCGATCCTGGGCACGCTCGACGCCAAGGCCGACTTCGATCCCATCGTCCCGTATGTCGGCCTCGGCTGGGGCAATGCCGTGGGCGTCCGCCGGAAACTGGGCTTCTCCTTCGACCTCGGCGCCGTCTTCCAGGGCAAGGCGAACGTCGAGCTGACTCCCGTGCTGCCGGCGAACAGCCCGATCAACACGACGCCGGGCGCCCGCCAGGCACTCCAGATCCTCCTCGACCGGGAAGAGAGCGACATCGAGGACGAGGCGGCGGACTACGAAATCTATCCGGTGGTGTCGATCGGGGTCACGTACCGGTTCTGAGCCGCGTGCTAAGCTCGCCGGCCATGATCGCGATCAGGCCGCTCTTCGTTGTTTTGGTCGTCGCGGGCACGCTCGCCGGCTGCGCGGCAGGGTCCGTCTCTTCATCAGCTCGTCCCGAGGACGCGTCCGCCATGAACCGTATCGCCACCGCCTACGTCAAGCTGGTCCTCGCGCTCGGTCAGCACGACCCCGATTATGTCGACGCCTACTACGGCCCGCCGGAACAGAAGACCGAGGTGGAGTCCCAGGGCAAACGTCCGCTCGTCGAGATCCGGAGCGAGGCGACCGCGCTCCTCTCCGAGTTGGGGACCCAGCCTCCGGTTGCGACCGGGCCGGACGCCGGGCTCCTGCGACTGCGCCACGAGTACCTCACCCGCCAGCTCCAATCCCTGGTCTCCCGGGTCGATCAGCTCGGCGGCCAGCGGATGACGTTCGACGAGGAATCGAAGGCTCTCTATGACGCGGTCGCGCCGCACTACGACGAGTCCCACTTCCAGGGGATCCTCGGCCAGCTCGACGCGGCTCTTCCGGGAGACGGCCCGCTGGTGGACCGGCTCGACCATTTCCGCCAGAGCTTCGTGATCCAGCGCGAGCGGCTCGACCCGGTCTTCCAGGCCGCCATCGCGGAGTGCCGCCGGCGGACTCTCCAGCACATGGAGATCCCGCCCAACGAGAGCTTCGAGGTCGAGTACGTGACCGGCAAGCCGTGGAGCGGCTACAACTGGTACAAGGGTGGCTATCACAGCGTGATCCAGGTCAACACCGACCTGCCCATCTTCATCGACCGGGCGATCGACCTGGCGTGTCACGAAGGGTACCCCGGACACCACGTCTACAATGCGCTGCTCGAGAAGAACCTGGTGCGCGGCCGCGGCTGGCCCGAGTTCGCGGTCTACGCGCTGTTCAGCCCGCAGTCGCTGATCGCCGAAGGCACGGCCAACTTCGGCATCGAGGTCGCCTTCCCCGGTCCGGAGCGGGTGGCCTTCGAGAAGGATAAGCTGTTCCCGCTGGCCGGTCTGGATCCGGCCCAGGCGGAGCGTTACTACGCCGTCCAGGACCTGGTGCAGAAGCTGAGCTATGCGGGAAACGAGGCGGCCCGCCGCTATCTCGACGGCGAGATCACCCACCAGCAGGCGGTGGACTGGATGAAGAAATACGCGCTCTACCCCCAGGACCGCGCCGAGCAGCGCATCCGCTTCGTCGAGCGCTACCGCAGCTATGTCATCAACTACAACTTCGGCCAGGACCTGGTCAAGGAGTACGTCGAGCGGCAAGGAGGAACACCGGACCACCCGGACAAGCGCTGGCAGATCTTCGAGGAGCTCCTCGCCTCCCCGCGGCTGCCCTCGGGGCTGCGGTAGAAGTACCCTCACGTCAGCCATTCGGGAATTGCTGTGTGAGGGGATATGAGCTGTGACAATGAAGACGGCGAGTCTCCCGCGTCCGGGCTCTCTCGCGCCGGTCATGCCCGGGGCGGCGGAATTGAACCACCGGCACCGTGATTTTCAGTCCTGACCTCTATTACCGTGTGGCCGCGGCTATAAGGACGGGTCTACTGTCGCCTGCCTCAGCAGATGAAGAAACTTTGCCGGTGTGATCAGGGGGATGCCCTCGAAGGGATCGAGGACTTCTAAATCTTCGTCGCCCGTCACGATCACATCGGCACGGCCTGCAACTGCGACCTCCAGGAACTTGTTGTCCTTGGGGTCGCGGCATGCCGTGATGGTGCGGCCTGGCTGAATGCGCTCTCCCCGTAAGATTACAAGGGCACAGAGAGCGTCCACGCCCGCAGCCGTGAGACCGTACCGGCGGACCATACGTGGGCGGCTCAGGACATCGATCAGCTCGTTTAGGGTCGCTTCCGAGTAGAGGAACACATAGCGATCCTCCCGGAGGAGGTCCACCACGGGCCCGACGGAGCCCGTCGGCTTCAGCATCGCCCGTACCAGGATGTTCGTGTCGATGACCGCGCGCATCAGTCGGGAAGCTCGGCGCGGGCTGCAGCTACGTCGGTGGCGACCTCTTCCTCACTGAACGCGGACGTGCGCTCCCGAATCCGAGCCCGAACCTCGTCGAAACGACGCAGCACCTCGTCCTCAGAGCTCTTCAGAAGGCGCTGGAAATCGGCGTACGGCACGAGGACGGCCTCGGGCTGCTGACCGCGCGTCACAATGTAAGGAACGTGGTGCTCCGTGACCTCGTCAAAGACTGCACGGAAACTCTCACCCAGCTCGGCGACGGCAACGGTCTTCTGCATTCGCTTCTCCTCCAGTCGGCAATCCGACAGGCGCAAATCGATTCTACACTTCCTGCTCTCGCGCCGTCGGCAAACCGGCCGGGATAGCCGCTATCCCCGGCGCGTAGCCGTTAACCGGCCGGGATAGCCGCTACACGGCCCGGATAGCGCTTATACCGCCGGTATAGCGGCTACACGCGCCGTATAACGACAAACCCGGCCCGGATAGCCGCTATACGCCCGGGATAACGGCTACACACCCGGTATAACGGCTACACGCTCGGTATAACGGCTAAATCCGGCCGGGATAAGCGCTACACGCTCCGGATAACGGCTATACGGCCGGGATAGCGGTTATACGGCGGAGATAAGCGCTACACGGCCGAAATAACGGCTATACGGAGCGCGGGAGGGCTCACCCCGCCTTGCGCAGGCCCCGCTCGGCCTCTTCGAGGGCGGTCTTGAGCGCCTCGCGCTCGTGGTCCTCCAACAACTCGCCGCCGAAGCTCTCCCGCAGGTAGAAGTCGATCACCCGGCCCAGCGGCTCGGCCGCGGCGGGATAACGCGCGGCGGCCTCCTCGCCGAGGCGGAGCGGCGGGACGGACTCGGGGATGGGCGCGCCCGACCGGCCTAGACGGCGCCGCAGACGGCGATACGCCATGGTGGCCGTGAGCGGCGGGCGCAGCCGGAGGTAGGCGGCAACTACGGCCGCTGCCAAGAGAGTGAGCCCCACGGCCACCGGGAGAGGCACACCGAAGGGAGACGTCCTGGGCTTCGCTCCCCCCTCCTCCGCCGCCGGGGCCGCGGGCGCGGCGGGCGCCGACGACGGCGAGGAAGCCGCGTCGCTACGGTCGAAGACCTTCCAGAAGTCGGCCCAGAGCTGGCGCAGGCCGCCGAAGATCCGCAGCTGATCGTAGACGCCGTAGGTCAGGACATAGCGGTCCCAACGGAACTGGACGTAGTCCCAGGCCTGCCGCGTCAGCAGCAGCAGCCCCTCCTCGCCGCCACCGGGCCGGCCGGCCGGCGGCGTCGGATCGAAGATCTTCCACCCCTCCCCCGGGATCCACGCCTCCACCCAGGCGTGCGCGTTGCTCCCGCGGACGATGAAGTACCCCTCGAACGGGTTGTACTCGCCGCCGAGGAAGCCGGTTACCAGCCGCGCCGGAATCCCCTGCGAGCGCAGCATCAGGACCATCGAGGAGGCGAAGTACTCGCACTGGCCGCTCTTGTAGTCGAAGAGGAAGCTCTCGATCGGGTTGTCCGCCGTCCGTCCGCGGAAGTCCAGGGTGTACTGGTAGTTCTGCATCAGGTACAGCTCGATGCGGTGCGCCCGCTCGCCGACGCTTCCCGTTCCCATGACCTCGCGGGCGAGATCGGAGATTCGCGGCGTGACACCCGTCGGGTCCAGGGCCGGCTCCCGTGTGCTCGCGGAGCTTGCACCGCGCGGGATGTCGCCGATCAGCACCGGCTCATCGATCAGACCGGCGCGGTACTCCCGGACTTCCAGAGGAGCGGCCTTGAAGGAGAGCGCTCCTCCTCCGTCGACCTCCAGGCTCGTGACGCCCGGCTCGACCACCACGGTCTCGACCGGCAGCGGCAGGCTCCGGCTGTGCAGCGTCTGGAGATAGATCGTCACCCAGCGGCGCGGCGTCTGGCGGCGCATCCAGAAGCGCGCGTGGGTACCGCGGTGGATGACCGTCGACGTCGGTGACCGGCGCCAGGTCCCGCCCTCATAGACGTCGTAGGTGGACGCCTTGAAGCGCATCTCGTGATTGGGATCGAGAGGAGCCTCCCCGAGCAGGCGCATGGCCACCTCGTGGCTGCTGCGGATCATGCCGATCGAATCGAGGGTCACCTCATCGGAGAAACCGGCGGCTTCGATCTGCGTGCCGGTCCCCACTCCGCGGCCCACGATGAAGGGCGAGCGCACGCGCGGCAACAGGGCGAAGAGCGGGATCGCCAGAAGGACGGTGAGCACCGTGGAGAACGTCATGAAGCCGCGCAGCGGCAGGCGGGCGAGCGCCGGATCCTCGCGGCCGAAGCCGGCCAGGACGTGCAGGAAGGCGAAGCGGGTCAACATCATCAGCGAGAGCACCAGGAAGCCGACCAGATACAGCACGATCGCCGGGTGGACGCTGGTGCCCATGGCCGCCAGGAAGAGGAAGAAGATGCCCATCGCCGCCTGCCACTTGTCGCGCTCGCGGACCAGCGCCCAGAGCTTGACCAGCAGGGCGAAGAGGCAGAGGTGGAGGACCGCCTGCACCAGCCGCCCTCCCGAGAGGACGAACAGGTCGAGGAAGAAGAAGGGGACGTAGGCCAGTCCCAGGAGGTTCATCCCCCAGTTCGGCAGCCAGTGCGGCGGGTCCTGCGCGGCGCGGCGCAGGAACAGGAGGACCCCCAGCAGGTAGAGGGCCACGAGCGGCCACTGCACGACGTCGTTGAACGGCAGCGGGATCGGCGCGAGCAGCGCCATCCATCCGAGCAGGAGCCGTTTCTGCCGGCCGAACGTCATGGCGCGATCTTCCGAAAACGGCCCGATTGCGACCGCGAGCGCTGCGGCCATCCGCCGGACGGCCCGGGCTCCCGCTCCTCCTCGGGCTCCAGATGGACCCGCAGCTGGGGCGCCCGCGGATCGCTCGGCAGCAGGGGATCGGATTGCCGGGGTCCCGGCATGACGAGAGCGAGCGCCTCCAGGATCGCCAGCCGCTGCCGCACCCCTCCCGCGAAGCCCAGGGCCTGCCCGCGCATCACCAGCTCCACCTCGTAGCCGCGGGCCAGGTGATCGAGCGCCGTGGTGGCCGCTTCGCTCACCAGCCGCTCGAAGCGGCTCCGGCTCGCCTCGTCGAGCTCGCCGACGCCGTTGTCGAACAGGATCGACAGCCGGCGGCTGTGCTCGGCCTCGCGCTCCATGTAGACCATGGCGCCGGTCCGCGCCGTCTGCTTCCAGTGGATGCCCCGCGGATCGTCGCCGTAGCGGTATTGCCGCAGCGCATAGAGGCCGTGCCCCTGACCGGCCCGGCGGCTGGCCTCCTCGCCCGTGCGGTCGATCTCATCCAGACGACTGCCGGCGGCCGGAAAGATCTCCGGGAAGACCAGCAGCTCCAGGTCCACCGGGTAGCGCACGCCCTTGCGGAAGAAGCCGAAGGGGAAGAGGCTGGAGACGTGGGCGAAGGGGATCTGGTGGCGTCCCCGGGTCCCCATCAGCATCTCGATCTGGCCGACGCTCCGCCCGCGCCGCGGCAGGTACGGCACGAGGAGCGGCTGCGCCGAGCGCGACACGGTGAAGAGAAGAAACCAGCGCGAGAACAGGCGCGCCCGGCTCTTCAGAGCAAATCCCAGGGAAAACGGCCGGTTGGCGAACAGCTCGCCGGGCGCCGCGAGCTCCACCTCCAGACCGCGTACGTTCTCCCGCGACAGGAGGCCCGAGACGATGAGGACGGCGAACATCGCCGCGAGCACCGTGTAGAGCGCGTTGTTTCCCGTGTTCGTCGCGGCGATCGCCACCAGGATGGAGAGGAGGACGAACCAGAGCCCGACCGTGGTGATCCGGATCCCCTCGGGGACCGGACGGCGTCGCAGGGAGGTGGAGAGGCTCACAGCGGGACCGGGACCGACGCCACCACCCGTTCGATGGCTTTGCGGGTGCTGTCCAGGTCGCCCTGGCCGCGCTTCACCAGGACGCGGTGGGACAGCACCGACACGGCGAGCCGCTGCACGTCGTCCGGGATGGCATAGGCGCGCCCTTCGCAGAGAGCGAGCGCCTGGGTCGCCCGGAACAGCGCCTGGGCCCCGCGGGTGGAGACGCCGATCTGGAATTCGCCGCCGTGGCGCGTGGCTTCGACGAGCGAGAGGATGTACTCCGTCAGCTTCTCGGCGACCCGGATCCGCCCGACCCGCTCCTGCAGGTCCATCAGGGTCTCCCGGGACAACGCCGGCGTGAGATGGTCCAGGGTCTCCTCGACGCCGCCGGAGAGCAGCAGCTCCCGCTCGTCGGCGCGCGGCGGATAGCCCAGGGAGAGCGACATCATGAACCGGTCGAGCTGCGACTCGGGGAGCGGAAAGGTCCCCTGGTACTCGATCGGATTCTGGGTGGCCAAGACCGCGAACGGCTCGGGCAGGGCGTAGCGCTTGCGCTCCATCGAGACCCGGCGCTCGCTCATCGCCTCCAGGAGAGCCGACTGGGTCTTCGGCGTGGCACGGTTGATCTCGTCGGCGAGCACGAGGTTGGCAAACAGCGGCCCCGGCACGAACTCGAAGGCCTGCGTCTTCTGGTTGAAGATCGACACCCCGATGATGTCCGACGGCAGCAGGTCGCTGGTGAACTGGATGCGCTGGAAGGAGAGCCCGAGAGAGCGGGCCAGAGCCTGGGCCAGGGTGGTCTTGCCCACTCCGGGGACGTCTTCGATCAGCACGTGACCCCGCGCCAGGATACAGACCGTGGCGAGACGGATCACCTCGCGCTTGCCGCGGACGACCCGGGCGACGTTGGCCTCCAGTCGCTGGATCGGCTCTGCGGCGGACCGCGCCGATTCGCTCGCCTCGACGAGAATAGGTTCCATAGTGCTCCGTCAGATGATAGCGAACAATCGAGCGCCGCGGATGGCGGAGGCGATCGTTTGCGAGGTCCAACAAGGTGGATTGACCCCCGGATTCCCGTCCTCTACCATGGGACTGTTCACCGGGCGGTAATCGGCCGTACAATACGGTATGCACAGCCTCTTTTCCCCGGAAACAATGTCCCCGGCCCCGCGGGCCGCAAGGAGCGAGACGATATGGCAGAACCAAAATTCGACCGCCTGAAGGCCATCGACAGCGCGCTCGCGCAGATCGAGCGGCAGTTCGGCAAGGGGGCGATCATGCGCCTCGGCCAGCGCGAGACCCTGGCCATCGAGGCGATTCCCACCGGCTCCATCTCCATCGACGCCGCGATCGGCATCGGCGGGTTCCCCCGTGGCCGCGTGGTCGAGGTCTATGGTCCGGAGTCCTCCGGCAAGACGACGCTCGCGCTCTCGGTGATCGCCCAGGCGCAGAAGCGCGGCGGCGTCGCCGCCTTCATCGACGCCGAGCACGCTCTGGACGCCGAATACGCCCGCAAGCTGGGGGTCGACATCGACAACCTGCTGGTCTCGCAGCCCGACAGCGGCGAGCAGGCGCTGGAGATCGCCGAGATGCTGGTGAGGAGCAACGGCGTCGACGCGGTGGTCATCGACTCGGTGGCGGCTCTGGTGCCCAAGGCCGAGCTCGAGGGGGAGATGGGCGAGTCCCACATGGGCCTCCAGGCCCGCCTCATGTCGCACGCCCTGCGCAAGCTGACGGCGATCGTCTCCAAGTCGAAGACCTGCCTGATCTTCATCAACCAGATCCGCGAGAAGATCGGGGTCATGTTCGGCAACCCGGAGACCACGACCGGCGGCCGGGCCCTGAAGTTCTACTCCTCGGTGCGGATCGACATCCGCCGCATCGCCTCGATCAAGGAGGGAGAGGAGGTCACCGGCTCGCGCGCCAAGGTCAAGGTGGTCAAGAACAAGGTCGCCGCGCCGTTCCGCCAGGCCGAGTTCGACATCGACTACGGCGAGGGGATCTCGCGCTTGGGCGAGCTGGTCGACCTCGGGGTCGAGCACAAGATGGTGGTCAAGAGCGGCGCCTGGTACTCCTACGGTGACATGCGGCTGGGCCAGGGGCGCGAGAACTCCAAGCAATTCCTGCGCGACAACCCGGACCTGGCCGACGAGATCGAAGCGAAGATCCGCGAGAAGCTGGGCCTGCCGACGAACACCCAGATGCTGCACGAGGTGGCCGCGGGGGAGTGAGCCCTCACCCCCGGCCCCTCTCCCGCAAGCGGGAGAGGGGTGTGGGTTAGCCAAAAAGCTTCTACCTGTCTCGGAGCCCTTCAAACCTTCTCCCCTCTCCCGCTTGCGGGAGAGGGGCCGGGGGTGAGGGCTCAGTACGCCCCGCCCAACGTCTGCCCGCCATCGACGGTCATCACCGAGCCGGTGACGAACCCGGAGGCGTCGCTCGCCAGATAGAGAGCGGCGCCGGCGAGGTCGTCGGTCTGACCGATCCGCTGCAGGGGGATGGAGCGCAGGGCCTTCTCGCGCAGCTCGGGCGTCGACCAGAGCACCTCGCTGAACTTGGTCTCGATGAGCCCCGGGGCGATGGCGTTGACCCGGATGTCGGGCGCCAGCTCGGCGGCGAGGGTCCTGGTGAGCATGAGCACCGCCGCCTTGGTCACCCCGTAGACCCCGAGGCCGGAGTGCGGGACCCTGCCCGCGACCGAGGCGACATTGATGATCCGCCCGCCGCCGCGCTCGCGCATCCGCGGCACGCAGGCGCGGATCGTGTGGACGTACCCCTTCACATTGACCTCGAAGGTCTTGTCCCACTGTGCTTCGGAAGCGTCGAGGAGGGGTCCGAAGTGCGGGCTCGTGGCTGCGTTGTTCACCAGGATGTCGACGCCGCCGAAGGCCTCCCCGGCCCGGGCGACGAGGGCTTCGACCTCGGCTGCGTGGCCGGTGTGGCAGGCCATGGCGAGCACCTCGCCGCCACAGGTGCCGCGGATCAGCTCGGCGACAGCCTCCACCCCTTCGAGCTTGCGGCTCGCCAAAACGAGGCGCGCCCCGGCCGCGCCAAAGGCGCTCGCGATCGCCGAGCCGATCCCGCGTGAGGCGCCGGTCACGATCGCCACCTTGCCGGTCAGGTCGAGGAGGGAGGGTGCGGCCACGGCCGGAGACTCTAGCAGATCCGCTCCACCCCCTATGGAGCGTTCTTCCAGGCGTCCACGATCGGGATCGAGGTGGCATCCTTGGCGCCGAGCGTCCCCACGCCGAAGTTGTCCTCGATGGTCCGCAGCAGGTTGTAATGATCGTAGTGCTTGGTGTCGACACCCGGCTCGACCATGCCGCCCAGGAAGACGGTGTAGATGTGGTTGTGCGACTGGGTGGCGGACTCATCGAAGGTGACGACCACCAGGGTGTCCTTCATTACGCTGGGGTCGGCGAGGATCGGGGCGAGGAAGCCCGCGAGCCACTTGGCCGCGAAGGCGAGGCTCGTGTCGTGCCCGTCGTTCTTCATGTTGGGAGTGAAGAAGGCGTAGTTGGGCAGGTTGTGCCGGTCGAACTGGTCGGCGGACACGACGTTCTTGCAGCGGTCCGGCGCCTGGATCGATTTGAAGCTCAGGAAGGGGACGTGCTTTCGGGTGTAGAGCCCGTCGGGAGTCTTCGCGCCCAGGAAGCAGTGACCGGGATAGTTCTGAGCGTACTGCGTCCAGGTGAGGTGATGAGCTTCCAGGAGATCCGCGATGGTCCGCGCGTCGATGGTCTTCTGCTGATCCCCCTTGGTATGGAAGAAGTCGCCGGCGACCAGAGCCAGGTAGTTGGGATACGAAGGGTGGAAGAGCCCGTCGTAATCGGCGAAGCGGCGCCCGCCGTCCGCAATCTTCTTCATGTAGGTATTCGCCAGCACCGTCTCGTTGTCCTCGTTCTCGAGAACGATGATCAGGACATGCTCAAACTGGCGCCCCGGGAAGGTCGCCGCCTCGGTTTGCGCCACATGGGGGAAGGTGGTCGTGCAGCCGAGGAACAGCAGGAACAGGAGAGGCGTCGTGCGTTTCATCTTGGGGGCCTCCGTTTGGCCTCGACACCTCGATCCGAGAGAGGACCGTGCGCCTTGCTTCTGTAGACGGATGAGGTTGGCAAGTTTCACTCGGCCTTGCCCGGACGCTTCAGCTCCCGGATCGGCTGCTCCTGAGCCGATGCCTCGATGAGCACGGCCAGCCGCCTCTGCCGGGTCTCCTCCTTCTTGGCGCTCACCACCCAATAGGTTGCGGTCCTCCGGTACCACGGCGGCTGCGCCTGAAAGTACTCCCACGCCGCCTTGTGCTCCCGGAACTTCTGCTCGAGCTCCTCGCCCAGCGCGGCCTCGTTGCGCTGCTCATACGAATAGATGCCCGACTTCTTCTCGGAGCGCTTCTCGAAAGCCGTGAGCCCGGCCGGCAGGACCCTGCCCTCGCGGATCAGCTCCGCCATCCTCTTGATATTGACCGCGCTCCAGGTGCTGCTCGCCTTGCGGGGCGTGAAGCGGATGACGTAGCTCTCGTCGTCGATCCGCTTGCGAATCCCGTCGATCCAGCCGGCACAGAGCGCCTCGTCGACCGACTCGGGCCACGTGATGCTGGGTTTGCCGGTGCCTCGCTTGTAGAAGCCGACCCAGAGCTCGCGCGCGCTGGCATGGTGCTCCGCAAGCCAGCGGCGGAAGTCCTCGGGGGTGGCGAAGAAGTGGGGCTGCACGGCGGTCAGTCTACAGGAGCTCCTGGCGGGGTGCTGCGCAGGCACAGTCGAGTGACGCCCCAGGACCTGCTCCTGCATCATTCCACTCAAGGTCTGCATCATTCCGACGTCGGCCGGAGCCAAAAGCTCCGCGGTCGGAATGATGCAATCCCTGGTAGGAATGATGTATTCCGTGATCCGAATGATGCGGAGCTGCATTGTAATGCTCCGCCCTCTTCTCGGAATGACTCAGAGTAGAGTTGTAGCGATGCGCTCCAGACTCAGAATGAGGCAAAACCGGGTCGGAATGATGCAAACCTCGGTCGAACAGGCCCAGTAGAGGGTCGGAATGATGGCCGCGCATTTCCTGGAGTCGCAGATCTCGGGCGAAATGTCGCAGAGCCCGGTAGAGAAGGGGCATGTCTCGGGATGAATGCTCTCAGTCTGAGGCCGAACGAGGCCGATCAGGATATGTTTATGCCGCGCGCGCCGCGCCATATCTCAGGAGGGACTTGCCATGGCTCGCATTGGGAACCGAAGTGCAGGGATGCTGCTGCTTGCCATCTGGCTGATTCTTCACGGTTTGACCGGCCTGATCGGCTTCACCTTCACCGGCCTGGGTGTGCTCATGGCGATCCTGGCTCTGGTCGCCGGGCTCCTCCTGTTGCTGGGGAGGTGAGGGCCTATTTCGCCGGCCGCAGGGTGAACGTCCGGGCGAGCCAGCGGCCGGCGGCGCGGACGGGCAGGGGGAGACGGCGGGTGAGCCTCGGGCGCCGCTCCGCCAGAGCCGGGATCGTCTCGAAGAGGAGGTCGGCCCAGCGCGGCACCAGGGCTTCGGGGGTGAACTCCACCCTTCTCCGGAGACCGTTGTCCACCATGGCCCGGTAGAGACCAGGATCGCGCCGCAGGCGCAGCACCGCCTCCTTCGCCTCGGCGACTGAGGCAACTTCCAGGTAGTCGAGAGCGGAGCGCCGCAGCTCCCGGTATGCCGATTCCGGCCCCAGGAGCGCCGGCACCCCGGCCAGCCAGGCGTTGAACAGCTTGGTCGGCGGCTTCGAATGCCGCGTCGTCTTCTGATTGGGGCGCACAGCCACGACGAGGTCCACGGTGCGGAAGTCCGGCCACTCCAGGTCCAGGCGGTTGCGTCCCGCGTAGGCCAGGGCGTCCTCGATCCACTCGATCCCCTCGCGGGCGAGAAAGCCGGCCCACTCCGGCTCCCGGAAACCCGGGTGGAGGTTCGCCGCGAACCCTTTGAAGGCGATCCGCTCGATCCGCTCGCCGCGGGCAGGGTCTCGTGGCACCAGACCCGGCTGCGGCCAGTGCGGGATCCAGAACCGCCGCCGGCCGTCCGCGTAAAAGCTGTTCTGCAGGATCTCGAAGTCGGCGATCAGCGGCTGGCGGTAGTCCGCGCGGGTGCCGACGAGGACCGCGTCGCGCAGCCGCGACCGCTGGGCCAGGAGCAGCCTCTTCTGCCTGGGGTGGAAGACGACCAGCCCGTCCCCGGGCGCAGTCCCGGACAGCTCGACCGGGTGGCCGGCGCGGTAGAGCAGCAGCCAGGTCTGGAGGATCCAGGCGCGCTCGCCGGTCTGGAGCTCCCGCCAGTCGCGGTCGCGGTCGATCCGGGACAGGGCGTCCAGGTCCTCGCCGGCCAGGAAGAAGGTGCACCGCATGGGCCGGCCGATGATACCCTGGCACTCTGAATCCATCGAGGGAGGATCTATGGCGGTCGATTTCACGGGCAGGTATCTGGGCGATCTGAAGGTCGAGGTGACGCACGGTCCATCGGGGGCGCAGATCGTGACCGTGCCGCCGGTGGACAACCAGGGGGACGGCAGCTCGTTCTCGCCGACCGACCTGGTGGCCGCCGCCCTCGGCTCGTGCATGTTGAGCCTGATCTCGATCGTGGGGACCCGCGACGGGCTCGACCTGACCGGCCTCGCCTTCCGCGCCGAGAAGCACATGAACGCGAGCCCGCGGCGGATCGGCCGCATCCCGGTGACGATCCAGATGCCGCACGGCCTCACCCCCGACCAGCGCCGCAAGCTGGAGAACGCCGCCCTCACCTGTCCCGTCCACCGGAGCCTGCACCCGGACGTGGAGAAGGTCGTGACCTTTATCTATGAGGACGGGGAGGTGCAGGGGTAGGAGGGGGAGGAGAGTGAAGAAGACGAAGCTCCTCCGTCGAGCCCTTTCTGGCTCGAAGAGTCTCCGTTTCAGCGAGCTTGTCGGGCTCGCCGAGGCCTTCGGTTTCCGGTTGTCCCGCGTGAGCGGAAGCCATCACATCTTCGTGCACAAGAAGGTCCCCGAGCTGCTGAATGTCCAAGACGTGGGCGGAGAGGCCAAGCCTTACCAGATCAAGCAGTTCCTCAGTCTGGTCGAGCGCTATAATTTGAAGATGGGTGAAGAGGGAGAGGGAGAGGGAGAGGACCAGGAAGAGGAGGACTCGTGAAGGACTATCACATCAATATCTTCTACAGCGAAGAGGATGGAGGATATATCGCCGACATCCCCGATCTCGAAGCCTGCTCCGCCTTCGGAGAAACACCAGCTGAAGCCCTGGCCGAGGTCGAGACCGCCAAGGCCGCCTGGCTCGAGGCTGCGCGCAGTGAAGGGAAGGTAATTCCTGAGCCGCGATACCGGCCGGTCATCTATCAAGCGTCTCTCTGATTTTGGAGCTGGCAGGCTGGGAGCCTCCATCCGGACGTGGAGAAAGTCGTGACCTTTATCTATGAGGACGGGGAGGTGCAGGGGTAGGAGGAGCCCTCACCCCCGGCCCCTCTCCCACGAGCGGGAGAGGGGCCGGGGGTGAGGGCCCGTTACTTCGCCTCGTACCAGCTCCGCCCCCACCCCACATCGACCACCAGCGGTACTTTCAGCTCGGCCACCCCTTCCATGCCCTGCTTGACGAGGGCGGCCACGGCTTCCTCCTTCCCCTCGGGGACCTCCAGCACCAGCTCGTCGTGGACGGTCAGGAGGAGCCGGGCTTCCGGGTGCTCGGCGCGCAGGCGGCAGTCGATCTCGATCATCGCCTTCTTGAGGAGGTCCGCCGCGGTGCCCTGGATGCGGGCGTTGATCGCCATGCGGCGGGCGTTCTCGCGCAGCGCCCGGTTCTTGCTCTGGATGTCCGGCAGGAAGCGGACCCGGCCGTAGAGGGTCTCGACCTTCCCGTCCTTCTCGGCGCTCTTCTGCGTCTCCTCGACGTAGCGGCGCACCCCGGGGAACTGATCCAGGTAGTTGGTGATGAAGCGGTCCGCCTCGCGGGTGGGGATGCTCAGCGCCTGGCTCAGGCCGAAGGCGCTCATGCCGTAGAGGATGCCGAAGTTGATCGTCTTCGCCGCCCGCCGCTGCTCGACGGTGACCAGCTCGGGCGCGATCCCGAAAACCGTGGCCGCCGTGGACCGATGAATGTCCTCGCCGCGCGCGAAGGCGCCGAGGAGCGCCTGCTCGTCGGCGATGTGGGCGAGGATGCGCAGCTCGATCTGGCTGTAGTCGGCGACCAGGAGGACGTTTCCCGGGCCGGCGATGAAGGCGCGGCGGATGCGCTGCCCCTGCTCGGTGCGGATCGGGATGTTCTGCAGGTTCGGGTTGACCGACGACAACCGCCCGGTGGCCGCCACCGCCTGGTTGTAGCGCGTGTGCAGGCGACCGTCCGATCCCACCAGCGCCGGCAGGGCGTCCACATAGGTCGACTTGAGCTTGGTCAGCTCGCGATAGCGCAGCAGGAGCTCGGCGATCGGATAGCCGCGGGTCGCGAGCTCCTCCAGCGTCTCGGCGCCGGTCGACCAGCTCTTGGTCTTCTGCGTGCGCTTCAGGACCGGCAGCCCCATCTTCTCGAAGAGAATGGCGCCGAGCTTCTGCGGCGAGTTGAGATTGAACTCCTCGCCGGCCTGCTTCCAGATCTCCTTCTCCAGCTCCGCCAGCTCCCACCCCAGCTCCAGAGACATCGCCCGCAGGTAGTCGACGTCGAGGAGGATGCCGGTCTCCTCCATCCCCAGGAGCACGGGGACGAGCGGGATCTCGATCTCCTGATAGATGCGGGCGATGGGGCCGTCGCCCAGCTCGCGGCGCATCCCTGAGGCCATGGCGCGGGCCAGCTCGATCCGCTCGCCGGCGTAGGCGGCCAGGCGCGAGTCCCCCTGCGGCGGCTCCTGGCCGCGGTCCCAGCCCGCCTCTTTGGCGGTGATCGCCTTGCGCGACAGGCGCTCCAGGGCCAGCTCGTCGAGGCTGTGGCCGTGGATGGAGGGCTTCAGGAGATAGGAGACCAGCATCTCGTCGAACAGGTTCGCCTTGCAGACCGCGCCGTCGGGGCAGAGGCGGAGGACCTCCTTCAGGTTGTGCCCGGAGAGGCGGACCGCCGGGTCCGTGAGCCAGCGCGCCAGGAGGTCCCGGGCGGCCTGGACCGGCGCGCCGCGCCGGAAGTCGATGTAGAGGGGCGGTGCGTCCCCGCTCGGACCGCCGGCCGCGAGGCCGATCGGCCGCTCCTCGCCGAGCACGGCGACGAAGAGCTCGCCGGCTCCCCTCTCTAATAAGGTAGAGGTCCGCGCCTCCCAGTCCCGGACGTCGGTGACCTCCTCAGCCGCCGGCAGGGCCTCGGCCTTCTCCACCTCGGTCGCCTTGAGCTCCTCGACGAGGGAGAAGAACTCCAGCTCGGTGAAGAGGGAGCGGAGCGCCGCGGCGTCCGGCTCGTCGTGGTGGAGGGCTTGCGGATCGAACGGGATGTCGCAGTCGACGTGGATCGTCGACAGCTCCTTCGACAGGCGCGCCTGGCCGGCGTGCTGCTCGAGCCCCTCGCGGTAGGCCTTCCTGGTGATCTCTCCGGCGCGGGCCAGGAGCTCTTCCAGGGAGCCGTACTCCTTGATCAGCGCCTTGGCGCCCTTCTCGCCGATCCCGGGCACGCCGGGGATGTTGTCGATCGAGTCGCCCATCAGGGCGAGGACGTCCACCACCTTCTCCGGCGGCACGCCGAAGTCCTCCTCGACGTCGGCGGGGCCGTAGAGCTTGTTGCGGCCGGTGTGGTAGAGGAGGACGTGGGGCGTCACCAGCTGCATCAAATCCTTGTCCGCCGAGACGAGGACGACGTCGTATCCCTCTTCCGTGGCGCGGCAGGCGATCGAGCCGAGGACGTCGTCCGCCTCGTAGCCCTGGAGCTCCAGGGCCGGGATGCGGTAGGCCTCCAGGGCGCGGCGGATCCAGGGGAGCTGGCTCTGCAGGTCCTCGGGCATCGGGGTGCGGTTCGCCTTGTAGCCGTCGAACTTCTCGTTGCGGAAGGTCTTGCCGACGTCCAAGGCGACTCCGACGAGGTCCGGCTTCTCCTCGCGCAGCAGCTTGCGCAGCATCTGGATGAAGCCGTAGACGGCATTGGTGGGCTCTCCGCGCGAGCTCGAGAGGTTGCGGATCGCGTAGAAGGCGCGGAAGATGTTCGAGTAGCCGTCGATCAGGTAGAGGCGGGGGCGCGCGGTCGTCTCGCTCATGGCGGAGACATTCTGGCACGTCTCTCGCACCTCCGGCCGGGCGGCGAAGGGAGGATGCGGACATGCAAGGAATGGGGTTGATCGCGTGGATCGTTCTGGGACTGCTGGCCGGCCTGATCGCCAAGGCGCTCCTGCCGGGGCGCGATCCCAGGGGGTGCATCGTCACCGTCATCATCGGCATCGTCGGAGCGCTGCTCGGCGGCTTCCTGGCGACCATCCTGGGATACGGGGGTCTCTCGAGCCGCCTCGACTGGCGCAACCTGGTGATCGCCGTGATCGGCTCGATCGTGCTGCTGGCGATCATGCGGCTGTTCCGGCGGCGAAGGTAGGTCACTCCCGCCGCGCCTGCTCCAGCAGGTGGCCGGCCTCGGGGAGGATCAGCTTCTCCATGCCGAGGGAGACCGCCTTGGGCGAGCCGGGCAGGAGGAAGACGGCCTTGGTGCCGGCGAGGCCGGCGGCGGCGCGGCTGAGCATCGCGGCGGCGCCGACCTGCTGATAGGAGAGGGCGCGGAACAGCTCGCCGAACCCTTCGATCGGCTGGTCGAGCAGCGGCAGGACGGCGTCGATCGTCACGTCGCGCGGCGAGAAGCCGGTGCCGCCGGTCAAGACGACCACGTCGACGCCGGGGAGCGCGAGCATGCGGCGGACGGCGCGGCGGATGGCGGCGACGTCGTCGAGGACCACGTCCGCCCCCTCCACCCGGTGGCCGGCCACGTGGGCCAGGCCGGAGAGGATGCGGCCGCTCACGTCGTCCTCCGGCGAGCGGGTGTCGCTCACGGTGATCAGGCCGAAGCCCAGGACCTGGGGAGCGGTGCGGCGGTGGCTCTCGGCGCTCACGGCCCGGCAGGGTATCATGGCGGCGAGGGGGGCCGCGAGGGTGTCCGCTTCTGGGACGGCCGCATCCCACCAGCGAACAGCCCCACCGCCGTCCGCCGCTTGTTTGGGTACTTCAAGCTCATGATTCCAGGGGCTTTGAAGCCGTCGAGAGCCTATGGCACGGAGCATGCGTACTAGGGGCTGACGGTACGAGGAAACTATGGACAAGCCCCGCACAGGACACGCAGAAAAACGCCGCATGCGGCGCAATCTTTTGATACTCGCTATCGCGATCGTCGTGGTCACGATCACGGTGGGCATCTCCCGTCTCGAGCCCGCGGCCCCGGTCGTGGACAAGCAGACTCTTTTCACCGGCCAGGTGACCCGCGGCCCGATGGTGGTCGAGGTGCGCGGGACCGGCACCCTGGTCCCGGTCGACATCCGCGTCATCTCTCTCCCGGTGGAAGGGCGCGTGGAGCGCATCCCGGCCCTCGCCGGCGTCGCGGTGACTCCGGACACGGTCATCCTGGAGATGAGCAACCCCGAGCTCCAGCAGAACATGTTCGAGGCCGAGTCGGAGCTGCGGACGGCCGAGGCGAACCTCGAGGATCTCCGCGCTCAGCTCGACAGCCAGCTGCTCAACCAGCAGGGCCAGGTCACAGCGGCCGAGTCGGAAGCCGCGCAGGCCCAGCTGCAGGCCGAGGCGGACCAGAAGCTGTTCGACGAGCAGCTCAAGGCCGAGCTCGATGCCAAGCTGTCGCGCCTCAAGGCGGACCAGCTCACCAAGCGGGTCCAGATCGAGAAGGAGCGCATCGGGAAGGCCCGGCAGTCGAACGAGGCTCAGCTCGCGGCGCAGCGCTCCCGGGTCGAGCAGGCCCGCGCCCTCTACGAGCTGCGCCAGCGCCAGGTCGAGACCCTCAAGGTGCGGGCGGGCATCCAGGGTGTGCTCCAGGAGCTCCCGGTGCAGGTCGGCCAGCGGTTCTCCCCCGGCACGACGCTCGCCCGTGTGGCACGGCCGGAGAAGCTCAAGGCCGAGCTGCGCATCCCGGAGGTCCAGGCCAAGGACGTCATCCGGGGGATGAGCGCGTCGATCGACACCCGCAACGGCATCGTCCCCGGACGGGTGGAGCGCGTGGCTCCCTCGGTCCAGGAGGGCACGGTGACCGTAGACGTGGCGCTGGAAGGACCGCTGCCCAAGGGCGCCCGCCCCGACCTCTCGGTCGACGGCACGATCCTCCTGGAGCGTCTGCCCAACACCCTCCAGGTGCAGCGGCCGAGCTTCGGCGGGCCGAATCAGAAAGTCGAGATGTTCAAGCTGGTGAACGGTGGCCAGGAGGCCGTACGGGTGCAGGTGACGTTCGGCCGGTCGTCGGTCAGCACCATGCAGATCCTAGGCGGCTTGCAGCCCGGAGACCAGGTGATCCTCTCCGATACGGCGCAATACGACGGCCACGACAAGCTCCGGCTGAAGTGAGATTTGAAGAAGAGAAACCGAAGACTGCCGTAGATAAAGATACGCAGGGCAGCTGAACGACCAGGGAGGAAACCGATGAATTCGTCCGAGCCTCTGATCCTTCTCGATGGAGTCACCAAGGTCTTTTTGACCGACGAAGTCGAGACTCACGCGTTGTCCGGGATCCACCTGGAGATCAAGAACGGTGAGTACGTCTCCATTGCCGGCCCGTCCGGTTGCGGCAAGACGACCCTGCTGTCGATCCTCGGCCTGCTGGATACGCCGTCCGACGGCAAGTACACGCTCAATACGAAGGAGGTCGCCAACCTCTCCTTCTCGGAGCGGGCGCGCATCCGCAACCAGGAGATCGGCTTCATCTTCCAGGCGTTCAACCTGATCGGCGACCTGACGGTGTACGAGAACGTCGAGCTGCCGCTCACCTATCGCGGCATGCCGGCCAAGGAGCGCAAGGAGCGCGTCCAGGAGGCTCTCGAGCGCGTCGGCATGTCGCACCGCATGAAGCACTATCCCTCGCAGCTCTCCGGTGGTCAGCAGCAGAGAGTCGCGGTGGCCCGCGCCGTCGTGGGCAAGCCGTCGATCCTGCTCGCCGACGAGCCCACCGGCAACCTCGACTCGCGCAACAGCGAGCAGGTGATGGAGCTGCTCGAGGAGCTGCACAAGGATGGCGCGACCATCTGCATGGTCACCCACGATCCCCGGTTCGCCCGCTACGCGGAGCGCTCGATCCACCTCTTCGACGGCCGTGTCGTCGAGGAGGAGCAGGGTCCGCAGCGCGAGGTCGAGCAGCGCGAGCTGGAGCAGCGGGGGTTCGCCGTCTGACCGAAAGCCAGATAGAACCAAAGTTCATCGTTTCCCTCCAGGGCTGCCTGCTTGAAAGCGGCAGCCTCTTTTTTTTGTTTTCAGGAGAGCGGGATAGAGTAGTCATCCCGAAAGTGCTCCATGGCATCCCTTCCTGAACCGCGCAAGCCGCGGGCGCTGATCGCCGACGACCTCCGGGAAGTCCGGGAATCTCTGCGCCTGCTCCTCAAGGCCGAGGGGTACGAGACGGAGACCGCCGCCTCGCCGGCCGAGGTCCTCCAGACGGTCACCGCGCGCGAGCTCGACGTCGTCCTCATGGACCTGAACTACACCCGGGACACGACGTCGGGCCAGGAGGGGCTCGACCTGATCGCCCGCCTGCGCGCCGTCGACGACTCGCTGCCGATCGTGGTGATGACGGCCTGGGCGAGCGTCAACCTGGCGGTCGAGGCGATGCGGCAGGGGGCGCGCGACTTCATCGAGAAGCCGTGGGAGAACAACCGGCTCCTCTCCATTCTGCGCACCCAGATCGACCTCGGCAGGGCGCTGCGCCGCGGCAAGCACCTGGAAGCCGAGAACGAGCTGCTGCGCACCGGCGGCCAGGGCGACGGCCGGCCGACCCTGATCGCCACCTCGCCCGAGATGCGCCCGGTCCTGGAGCTCATCGAGCGGGTCGGCCCCTCGGAGGCCAACGTCCTCATCACCGGGGAGAACGGCACCGGCAAGGGGGTGGTGGCCCGGGCGCTCCATACGGTTTCGCCGCGTGCCGCGCAGGCGCTGGTAACGGTGAACACCGGCGGCTTCGCCGAGTCGATCTTCGAGAGCGAGCTCTTCGGGCACGTGCGCGGCGCGTTCACCGACGCCAAGGCGGACCGCGTCGGCCGCTTCGAGCTGGCCGACCACGGCACGCTCTTCCTCGACGAGATCGCCAACATCTCGCTGCCGCAGCAGGCGAAGCTCCTGCGCGTGCTGGAGACCGGAGAGTTCGAGCGGCTCGGCTCGTCCAAGACCCGCACGGCGGACGTGCGGATCATCTCGGCGACCAACGCGGACCTGCGCGAGGACGTGGCCCAAGGGAAGTTCCGCCAGGACCTCCTGTTCCGCCTCAACACCGTGGAGATCCATCTGCCACCGCTGCGCAGCCGGCACGCCGATATCGCGCCGCTCGCCGAGCACTTCCTGCGCCAGCACGCCCAGCGCTACCGCAAGGAGCTCGCCGGCTTCGAGGAGTCGGCCGTCGAGATGCTCCTCTCCCACCCCTGGCCCGGGAACGTGCGCGAGCTCGACCACGCGGTCGAGCGCGCGGTGCTCATGGCGATCGGAGACCGGGTGCGGGCGCGCGATCTCGGATTGCAGCCGCCGGCTCCGGCGCCGGGCAGCCTCGAGGAGATGCCCCTGGAGGAGGTCGAGCGGGTGCTCATCCACAAGGCGCTCGCGCGCTATGGCGGCAACGTCAGCCAGGCCGCCCATGCGCTCGGCCTGTCGCGCAGCGCCCTCTACCGGCGTCTGGAGAAGCATGGACTCTAGCCCGCTCTCCGACCAGCTGGGCGGCCGCGCCGAGGCGGTCCCGGCCTTCTCCGTGATCCGCGAGCGGATCGCCGGGCGGCTCACCTTCGAGAACCGCATCCTCTTCCTGTCCCTGGCGATCGCGGTGCCGGGCTTCCTGTCGACCCTCGTCCTGCTGTGGACCGGGAACTACAGCACCCGCATCCTGGTCGTCGTCTCGATTCTCATGGGGGCTCTCGTCTGGAAGCTCGGCCTGGAGCTGCGGTCGCGGGTGGTCCGCCCGCTGCACACTCTGGCCAACCTCCTGGAGGCGGTGCACGAGGGGGATTTCTCGCTGCGCGCCCGCCTGCCCGATCGGGTCGACGCTCTCGGCCAGGTGATGCACGAGATCAACGCCATTGCCGGGACGCTCCGCGAGCAGCGGCTCGGCGCGGTCGAGGCCACGGCCCTGCTCCACCGGGTGATGGAGGAGGTCGACGTCGCCATCTTCGCCTTCGACGACGACGAGCGGCTGCGGCTGGTCAACCGCGCCGGCGAGCGCCTGCTCGGCGAGCCGGCCGAGCGCCTGCTGGAGCAGCCGGCCGAGGGTCTGGGCCTGGCCGATCCCCTGGAGGGAGAGGCGGCGCGCACGGTCGCCAAGACCTTTCCGAGCGGCCCCGGCCGCTGGGAGATCCGGCGCAGCCTCTTCCGCGAGCAGGGACGCCCGCACAAGCTGCTGGTGATCACCGATCTCTCCCAGCCGCTGCGCGAAGAGGAACGGCAGGCCTGGAAACGCCTGATCCGGGTGCTCGGCCACGAGCTCAACAACTCGCTGGCGCCGATCCGCTCGATGGCCTCGACCATGGCCGTCCTCCTGGCGAAGCAGCCGGAGGAGTGGCAGGAGGACATGCGGAGCGGCCTCGACATCATCGCCAACCGCTCCGACGCGTTGATCCGCTTCATGGCGGCCTACTCGCGCCTGGCCAAGCTCCCGCCGCCGCGCCTGGCGCCGGTCGAGCTTGGGACCCTGATCCGCCGCACCGCGGCCCTGGAGACCCGGCTGCCCGTGTTCGTCGAGAACGGTCCTCCGCTCAGCCTGAATGCGGACGCCGACCAGCTCGAGCAGCTGCTGATCAACCTGATCCGCAACGCGGCCGACGCGGCGATGCCGACCCATGGCATGGTGGGAGTCGGCTGGCGGAAGAACGGCGCGTGGGTGGAGGTCCGGGTCGAGGACGAGGGCCAGGGCATCTCGAACACCGACAACCTCTTCGTCCCCTTCTACACCACCAAGCCGGAGGGGAGCGGCATCGGCCTCGCCCTGAGCCGTCAGATCGCCGAGGCGCACGGCGGCACGCTGACCCTGGAGAACCGCAAAGAAGGGCGGGGGTGCGAGGCGCTGCTGCGGCTGCCGGTGTAGAAGGAAGAGGAGAAAGGACCTAAAGGACGAGGACGGCCCGGTGGCCTTGCCGTCCTCGTCGTCCTTGATGTCCTTTCTGTCTCTACTTCTTCAGCTCGTCCAGCATCGCCTTCGCCGTCTCCGCGTCCTCGCCGTTCGGCTCCATCTCCAGGTACTTGGCCAGGTGCTCCTTGGCCTGGTCCTTCTTGTCGGCGTTGGCGTAGGCCAGGCCGAGCATGTACTGCGTCTTGGGCAGGGTCGGGTCGGCCTTCTCGGCCAGCTCGAAGGCGGCGATCGCCTCGGGCATCCGGTTCGCGTTGAAGTCGGCCACGCCCTTGTTGAGGATGCGGATCGCGGTCTCGCGGCCGGGTGCGTTCTGGGCGAGGGCGGACATCGTCGCCTCCGCCTTGGCCGTGTCGCCCATGCCGAGGGCCGCGTCGTAGAGAGCGGCCAGGGCGCCCGGATCGTTCGGCTTCGCCTGCAGCACGCGCTCGGCGGCGGCGACCGCCTGCGGATACTTCTTCTGGTCGACGTAGAGGTCAGCCAGCACCGCGTAGGCCTCGACCAGATCGGGGTTGAGCTTCAGGGCCTCCTCGAACTTGGCCATCGCACCCGCCTTGTCGTCGGCCTTCAGCTTGCCGACCCCCTCGTTGTAGGCGGCGACCGCGGCGTTCTTCCCCTGAAGCTCCTTGGCCTCTGTCGAATCGGGCGCGGGAGCCGCCTCCTGCGCGGGAGCCAGGGTGTAGGAGATGTGCATCGTGTCCTCGAGCTTCGGCTTGAGCGCCTCCTCGAACGGCTGGAAGCCGTCCTTCTCGATGCGGACCATGTACTGCTTGGTCGCATCGAGGATGAGCAGGGTGAACTTGCCCGCCTTGTCGGTCGTCTTCTCCTGCTTGAAGCTGGCGACGCCGGGAAGGGTCACGAGGACCTTGGCCCCCTGAATGGGTTGGTTCTGACCGTCCGTCACCGTGCCGAGGACCCGCCCCTCGCCGGCGGCGAAGAGGGGTCCGGCAATCGCGAGGACCAGCACGAGCGCGGTCAAGGCCGCGCGATGGATTCGAGTCATGGTGTCCGTACCTTTCTTTCTCATGCTCCTGCCCCGCCGATTTTACTCCCGGGGCTGATGGTCGGCCAGGCGCAGCCACTGCCGGGTGAGCACCGCCCAGCCCCGCTCGTCGCCGGCCACGTCCACCAGGGAGTTCCCGGCGCCGCAATCCTCCTGGAACGCTTCGACCCGGCCCCCGGCGTTGCGGTAGAGGAGAGCCGCGTCGCCCGCGCCCCCCCGGGACAGGCCGAAGGGCTCCGCCCCCCAGAAGAACCAGGAATCGATGGCCCGGCTTCCCGCCGGAGCCGGAGCCGGGGGAGCGATCCCGTCCCCGGCCGGATGCCAGCCCAGGTCGAAGCCGAGCTGAAAGATCGCGCCCGCGTCGGGCCGCAGGACCCAGGGCGTACCGCTCCAGTCGCGTTCGAGCGCGGCGGCCGGGCAGCTTCCAGGCGCCCCGTCGAACGCTGTGCTCAACAGCTTCCCGGAGGGCGAAAGGCGCCAAACGGCGCTGTCGGCACAGGCCGGGGCGACCCACACCGAGTCGCGGCCGGCCAGGACGTCCCGGAATCCGCCCCGGCGGAGAGGCGGCGCGGACGGCAGGCGGACGGCCTCCGGGCGGCGTCCCGGCCGCTTGCGCCAGAGCCCGGGAACGGTTTCCGAGACCAGCCACACCGAGCCGTCCCAGCGGTCCACGGCGAGCGCGCTCCAGGCGGCGCCGGCCGGCCCCGGCACGACGTTGATCTCCTCCTCGACCGCGCCGAACTCGGGGATCGCCACGGGCGCGGTATCCTTCACATGGCGCGGCAGCCCGACGAGTTGGGCGGGTGCCAAGAGGAGCCAGACCGTGTCCTTGCCGAGAGCCACGGCGACCGGCCGGCTCTCCGCAGGCAGGCCGAGCTCGGCCAGGTCGATCGTCCGCCCTGCCTGGACACCGCAGATCTGGTTGGAGGTGGGGATGGGTGGCGGCGCGGGAGCCGCCGGGGGCGGCTCCGGAGCGACCGGCGCCGGCGGAATCTCCTCTGGCGCGGGGCTCGCCGGGGTGCGCGGAGGAGGCACGAGCGCGCAGGCGCCGAGCGCGAGAGCCGTGAAGGCGAGCACGAGAACGGTCGGCTGGAACGGGCGCGGCGGCATCAGATGGCTCCTCGGATTTGTTGGCATCCCCGCGGCGAAGCATAACGGAGCCCGCACGAGCCGGCGCGGCCTCCCCTCTGCCCCCTCTGCCCCAGCCTTGGCTCGGCGAGCCTCTATGGACGATAATAGAGAGACGGCTCCACATCACAACGAGGGAGCGTAGCTATGAAGACCGTACAAGTTACTTTGGATGAAACCCTGGTCGAAGATGTGGACCGGGCAGCTTCGTCTCTCGGGACGACGTGGTCGGCTTTCACCCGGGATGCTCTTCGGTCCGCTCTCTCCCAACTTCACCGTAAGGAGCTCGAGGCGCGCCACCGGGCAGGCTATGAACGACACCCCGTCACGCCGGGCGAGCTCGATGCCTGGCAAGATGAGCAGGTCTGGCCTGACTGATGCTTCGCGGTGAGGTCCGCTGGTATCGCTTCGCCGGCCCGGACAAGACGCGGCCGGTCCTGGTCCTCACCAGAGATTCGATCCTCGACCTTCTCGGAGAGGTCACCATCGCCCCCATCACCTCGACCATCCGGGACATCCCCTCGGAAGTACTCCTGACGGAAGAGGACGGGATGCCCCGGCCCTGTGCCGTCAATCTCGACCACGTGCAGACGGTTCCCAAGGCCAAGCTCGGAGCCTTGATCACCAGCCTTCTTCCAGAACGGATGCAGGAGGTGCGGGCGGCTCTGTTGTTCGCGTTGGACTTCGACCGTTGAGCGCCTGAATTGGAGGCCACCGATGCCGACTGGCGTTTCACCGACGCCGAGATGCTGACCGCCGTGGGCCACCTGGAAAACGCCGAGGTCGAGGTGCAACGCCGTGCCGCGGAGCAACGGACACGCTTCGAGCAGGCCGTCTTCCGCGCACGCGCCTACGTGGCCGAGCAGAAGGTCACGCCGCCAGAGACCTTCATCAGCTATGCCTTGGGCGTTCCTCAGCACGAGCGCTGGGTCGAAAAACGGCTCGCGTCGGACCTGCAGAAAGCGGGGATCGACGTCGTGTTGGATCGTTGGCGAGCAGGCCTTCGATCTGATCCTCGACGTGTACGACATTCTACACCTGAACCCCGCCGTGGCCGACCTGCTCGAGTCGCTCCGCGGGCCGGAGATGAGGTGAGACGGAAGGTGCTCCGGGGCGATGCCGCGTCGCCCCAGGGAATCGCCTCGTTGCCCCGGAGCATCGGTGCAGCGCACCGGGACATCGCCTCGGTGTCCCAGAGAATCTCCTCGATGTCCCGGGACGCTGAGGCAACTCACCGGGAGCTTGCCTGAGAAGCCTGGGGCTCTGCGTCAGAATCCCGGGGTGCCGGTCCGTTGCCCCGGGAGGCTGTCTCGAAGTCCCGGGGAGTTGCCGCGAGATCCTGGGACGTCGCCGTAAGGTCCCGGAGTCATGAGTCGCTGCTCCAGGACATCCTCTTGAAGACCCGGAACACCGTCGCAAGACCCCGGAGCGTTGCACAAGAGTCCCGGGAAGTTGCGTCAGGGTCCCGGAGCTTTGACGCAAGGCCCCAGGAGCTTGCGCCAACTTCTCGGGGCTTTCTCTTGAAGACCCGGGACGATGCCTCGTTGCACCAGGACGGTGGATGCGCACCCGGGGGCAAGCTCGGCGACCGGCGGTTTTGATAGCATGCCCGGCGGGAGGACGAGAACATGCTCGCCGAACGTATCCCTGAGATCCAGTCCGCCCTGGCCGAGGCCGGGGCCGACGGTTGGTTTTTCGCCTGCTTCCAGCGCAACGATCCCATCGGGCTCGACCTCCTGGGGTTGAGCGACGAGTCGAAGCTGGTCACCCGGCGCTGCTACTACGTGATCCCCCGCGAGGGGGAGCCGCGGAAGCTGGTGCACGGGCTGGAGCCCGCCATGCTCGACCACCTGCCGGGCTCCAAGGCGTCCTACACCACCTGGCAGAAGCACCGCGAGGAATTCTCCCGGCTGGTCGGGGGCTTCCGCAAGCTCGCCGCCCAGTACAGCCCGAACAACGAGCTCCCCTCGGTGTCGCGGCTCGACGCGGGCACCGCCGAGCTCCTGCGCACGGCCGGCGTCGAGCTGGTCTCCGCGGCCGACCTGGCGCAGCGCTTCGCCGCCACCTGGAGCGACGAGCAGCTCGCGACGCACCGCAATGCCAACACCCATCTGCACCGCATCGTCCTCGAAGCCTTCGCCCGGGTGAGCGAGGCCCTGCGCAAGGGGGACCGGATCGACGAGTACACGGTGCAGCGCTTCATCCTGGAGGCCTTCGACCAGGCGGGGCTGTGGGCCGAGTCCGACCCGATCGTCGGAGTCAACGCCCACAGCGCCGACCCGCACTACCAGCCGGGGCCGGACCGCAGCTCGCCGATCGAGAAAGGCGACTTCCTGCTCATCGACCTGTGGGCCAAGGAGAAGACGCCGGGAAGCATCTACGGCGACATCACCTGGGTCGGCGTGTGCGCCGCAGCGCCCACCGACCGGCAGCAGGAGATCTACGACATCGTGGCGGGCGCCCGCGACGCGGGCTGGGAGCTGGTGAAGAGCCGCTACCCGCGGCAGACGGTCCAGGGCTACGAGGTCGACGATGCGACCCGTGAGGTGATCCGCAAGGCCGGGTACGGCGACTACTTCATCCATCGCACCGGCCACTCGATCGGCACCTCGGACCACGGCCAGGGGGCGAACATGGACAACTTCGAGACGCACGACACGCGCCTCCTCCTGCCGATGACCGGGTTCTCGATCGAGCCGGGTATCTACCTGCCGGGTGACTTCGGGGTGCGCAGCGAGATCAACGTCGCCTTGACCCATGAGGCTCCCGAGATCACCGGCGGCGAGCCGCAGCGCGAGCTGTTGCGGCTGCTGGCATAAGCGCGGTGAACGAAGAGCGCCCGTCGGGCGGGGAGTGGCGGGCCGATGCGCTGGAGCGGAGCGGCCACAGCCGGCTCGCCGGGGAGCTGCGGGCGCCGCAGGACGATTTCGACGAGCAGCGGGCCGAGGAGATCTGCGGCGCAATCTGCCGCAACCTCCTCGGCGACTTCGCCCCCGCCCTGCTCCTCCTCTCCGCCGTCGAGCGGCAGCGGGTCCAGGCGCTCCTCGCCTACACCCACACCTTGTTCGACTTCGCCCGCCAGCACGGGGTCGAGGGGGAGAAGCTGGCGCAGATCAACCTCTGGGAGATGACGCTGGAGACCGCGCTGTCGGGGCAGCCGGTGGGGCAGCCCATCTTCGTGCGGATGGCGCGCGAGGAGCGGCGCCAGTCCTGGCCCACCGCGGCGCTGGACGACCTCACGGCCTGCGCCCGCCGCCGCGCCGTCCGCCCGCGGCCGGCGACTCCGGCGGAGGCCGACGCAGACGCCGTCCGGCTGGCCCGCGCCGTGGCCACTGCCCTTCTCGGCCAGGAGCCGCCCGGCGAGGTGAGCGATTTCCTGGGCGCCCTGGTGCGCCTGCGCACCCTCCACCTGGCGGGAGCCGAGATGGAGCGCAACCGCTTCTCCGTCGCGCGGAGCGAGCTCCCGGACGACTGGTCGGTGATCGGAGGGAGGCCGGACCCGCTGCGCGTCGTGGAAGCGGTCCATCGCGAGTGCGCGCGCCTGCGCCCCCGGCTCTCGAGCGCCCCCCGCGGGCTCGTCGAGCTCCCTCCAGGCTACCGCCGTGCCGCCGTCTTCTGCCTCCTCGCCGCGCTACGCCTCCTCGCCGCTCTGGAGGACGGCGGCCCGGAGATCCTGGAGACTCCGCCGCAGCTGGGGGTGCTGGCGCGGATCGGGCTCCTGGCGCGGGCGCGGTGGTTGTCGGGAAAGGGAAGAACACGGACGAGCACGGACTGACACGGACGAACAGGGACAGCTCGAACGGAGAGGAGACCACATGGACAAGAAGCTCTGCGCAGCCCTGCTGGGTCTTGCGCTCGCCGCACCGGCCGCGGCCCAAACGACCCTGCCGCCGATCTCGCCGGACCGGCCGGACTTCACCGAGGGCACGGGGACGGTCGCTCCCGGGCACGTGCAGGTCGAGGGGGGGACCACCTGGCAGGAGATCGGCGAGGAGGACTCGCTCTCCGTGGGCGAGATCCTCGTCCGCTACGGGCTGGCGGAGAACATGGAAGCCCGCCTGGGCGCCGGCTCCTGGACCCGGATCGAACGGCCCGGAGAGAAGCTCGACGGGTACGAGGATCCGGATCTGAGCCTGAAGATCCGGCTCACCTCCCCGGCGGACGACCGGCCTCCCGGCTTCCCGGCCGTGGCGCTGCTCCTGGAGACCACGGTCCCGGTGGGGAGCAAGGAGCTGACCGCGGATACCTGGCAGCCGACCGCCCTCGTCGCCCTCGACTGGGTCTTCACCGACCTCCTCTCCCTCGGTGCCAACCTCGGAGTGGCATCTTCGAGCGACGGGGACGAGCGGTTCACCCAGATCCTGGCGAGCGTGAGCGCAGGGATCGCGGCCACCGACCGGCTGGGGTTCTTCGTGGAGACCTACGGCTTTTCCCAGGAGGAGCCGGACGGCGACGCCACCCGGTACGTCGACACCGGGGTCGCCTATGCTCTGACCAACGACCTGCAGGTCGACGCGCGGGTCGGCTTCGGTCTCAACGAGCCGTCGCCGGAGCGCTACGTGGGGGTGGGTGCGTCGTTCCGCTGGTAGGCCCGCCTACCAGCTCTCCCCGGGCTTGAGCGCGATGACCTCGCAGCTGACCCCCTGGTCGCTCAGCGCCTTGACCAGCTTCTGCGGCGTGCCGGTCAGGGCCGGGAAGGTCCCCCAGTGGATCGGGATCACCCGGCGCACGCCGAGATAGCGGCAGGCGCGGGCAGCCTGGACCGGGTCCATCGTGAAGAGGTCGCCGATCGGCAGGAAGGCGAGCTCGGGACGGTACATCTCGCAGAAGAGCTGCATGTCCGTGAACAGGGCCGTGTCCCCGGCGTGGTAGAAGGTGAACCCGCCCGGCAGCTTCACGATGTATCCCGCCGCCGAGCCGCCATAGAGGATCTGGTCGCCGTCCGTGAGGCCGCAGGAGTGGTCGGCGCGGACCATGGTGACCTGCAGGCCGAGGACGTCCTGGCAGCCGCCCAGGTTCATCGCCGAGCAGCGCTCGATCCCCTTCGATCCCAGCCAGGTGCAGATCTCGAAGCTGGCCACGACCTTCGGCTTGTGCTGCTTCGCGATCTCGACGGCGTCCCCCATGTGGTCGTAGTGGGCATGGGTGATCAGCATCGCGTCGAGGCGGTCGAACCGTCTGTGCTCCTCGGGACAGGCGGGGTTCCCCTGGACCCAGGGGTCGATGAGCACGACCTCGCCGCCGGGCAGATCGCAGCGGACCGTCGCGTGGCCCAGGTACGTGAACTTCGGGCGCGGGTGCTGGTTCATGGCTCGGCCTCCTCCTGGGGGTCTCGTCGTCACGGCAGGCGCATTCTATCCGAGGCAACGGTGGTAGAGTCCTGCCGCGGCTCGACAAGAAGGAGGTGCTCGATGGGTCCGCTCGTGTGGAAGACGCTGCACATCCTTGCCGCCGTCTGGCTGGCCGTGGGGGTGTTCGGTTCAGCCGTGGTCTTCGCCCTGCTCAAGCGGGCGTCCGATCCGGCCGGCCGCGCCTTCGGCGTCCGTCTCGCCGCGCGGCTGACGACCGTCTACACCCTGCCGGGGGCCCTGCTCTCCGGAGTGCTCGGCCTCTTCCAGGCCATGATCGGGGGGTTCGGCTTCCGCCCCGTCTGGGTCCACGCGTCCCTGCTCCTCTGGCTGCTCCTGCTGGTGATCGTCCTCTTCATCCAGCTGCCGCGCATCCGGGAGGCCGCCCGCACCGGCGGCGACATCCCGCCCCTGGTGGCGATCCTGACCCACGTGAACGCCCTGTTCATCGTGGCGATGGTCTTCCTGATGACCGTGAAGCCCTTCTGAGGCACAAAAAAGCGGCCGGGGGTTGCCCGGCCGCTTCGAGAGAGCTTCGCTGAGGTTGGTGGATCAGACCTGGAACTGCTTGAAGAAGTTCTCGCGGAGCTTGGAGTTGAACGCGTGGTCCGTCAGACGGTAGTAGATCGTCTGGGCGTCGCGGCGCGGAGCCACCAGCCCGTAGGCCTTCAGCTTCGCCAGGTGCTGGGACACGGCCGAGACCGAGACCCCCAGCATCTCCGCCAGGTCACACACGCACAGCTCCTTCATGTTGTCGAGCAGGTAGAGGAGCTTCAGACGGGTGGAATTCCCCGCCAGGTTCATCAGCTCCGCTGCCTCCTCGATGTCCGGCGTCCCGTCAAGGTTCTGCCGGATCTGGGCCATCTCTTTCGACGACATACTCGGCGCCTCGCCTTTCATTTGGCTACCTCCAGGTAAATAGTTAAGGCACTCAATCTCGCCCCGCCGCGGCACCTGCCGCGACCGGCAAGCTCTGTTTGGTAACTACGTGTCCTCTACAGTCCTGACCGTGACACGCGACCTCCACAGCAGGGGGCGATTGAACAATCTCGATTCTACTCATGGTTCCAGCCAGAATCCAGTCCCTTTTCGGCCGACTTTGTCCCGCTCGGGCTTCGAGCCGCACCTTATAGCTCAATAACAGACGCTCTATCCATTTGATTCCTCTCTTGAAGAGGAGATTGGCTATAATGCTGGGCGAAAGGAGGCAGGGTTCATGGCGACAAGTGTAGTTATCGAGTACTGCCGGGTCTGAAACTACTACCCCCGCGCCGCCGGTCTGGCGGAGCAGATCGAAAAGAAGCTCGGCATCCAGCCCCAGCTCATCAAGGGGTCCGGCGGGGTCTTCGAGGTCACCATCGACAACGAGCTGATCTTTTCCAAGCGGCAGACGGGCCGCTTCCCTCTTCCCGGCGAGGTCGAGGCTGCGCTCGAGCAGAGAGTCGCCGGCTGATCCGTGAGCCTCGCGACCGTCGTCTCCCTCCTGCTCGGCAGCTGCCTGCTCGGCCTGGCCCTGCGGACCGGAGAGCGGCGGCGGCGCGCTCCCCCGCTTCCACCCGCCGATCCATGCGGTCCCCGCCCCCCCGGGAACGACGTCACGGTCCTCGTGCCGATGCGCAACGAGGAGCACAACGCCATCCCCTGCGTCGAGAGCCTGCTCGCCCAGACCGCGGGGCCTCTCGTCCGGGTGATCGACGACGGCTCGACGGATGCGACCGGCACGCTCGTCGCCGCCCGGGCGGCCGGCGAGCCCCGCCTGTCGCTCGTCGCCGCCGGCCCTCTCGCCGAGGGGTGGAGGGGGAAGCCGCACGCCCTCTGGGTCGGGAGCCGGGACGTGCGGTCTCCCTGGCTGCTCCTCACCGACGCCGACACCCGCCATCATCCCGAAACCCTGGCCCGGACGCGGTCGGCGGCCGAAAAGGGCGGCCTCGAAGCCGTCTCCCTCGCCGGCTGGCAGGAGGCGCGCGGGGCCGGGGAGAACCTGCTGATCCCTCCCGTCTTCGCCCTCCTCGACACCTTCCTGGGAAGCTGGGAGGCCGCGGCGGACGGCTCCGGCCCGCCGGTGGCGAACGGCCAGCTCATCCTGCTGCAGCGGGAGGCCTGGGAGCGCGCCGGCGGCTTCCCAACGGTCCGCGCCGAAACCCTCGACGACGTGGCGATCGTCCGCCGTCTGCGCGAAGCCGGCGGCCGGACCGCCTTCATCCGCGCGCCGGACCTCCTGCAGGTCCGCATGTACCAGGGCACCCGCGAGGCCGTTCATGGCTGGCGCCGCAATTTGGGCGGGCTCTTCGGCGGGCGGCCGGGAACGGTGGCCGCGATCCTCGCCGTGCTCCTGGCTCCCCCCCTGGTGCTCGCCGCCGAGCTGCTCACCGGCCACTGGCTGGCCGCCGCCCTGCTGTGGTGTGCCGGCACGGCCGCCTCGGCCTTGCTGCGCTCCAGCAGCGGCCACGTCCCGGCCTGGGCCCTGCTCTTTCCGGGAGACTCCCTCGTCCTCGCCGCCGTGCTCGTCCTGGGCGTCCGCGACCGCAGGCACGGCCGGCTGACGAGCTGGAAGGGGCGGGAGATCAAGGTGTAGAGGCCGTCACCGGCGGCCCCAGGCCCAGACGAGCCCCTGCTCGTACCAGCACCGCTGGCCCGACGACTCCTCCACCGACACCGCCAGGTCCTCGACCCGCGAGCCGGCGAGCGAAGGGGCAAGGTCCTCCCAGAGCATCCGGGCGAACAGCTCCATCGAGGTATTGACCAGCGGCAGCAGGAGCACGTCGTCGGCCGGGAACCGGTAGCACCGCTCGCCGCAGGCGATCTCGATGGCGTCGCCGTCGCGCTTCCAGCGCAGGCGATCGCTGGCTTCCGGCAGCAGCGTCCGGCTATCGAGGCGCGCGCACCGCTCGCGGACGACTTTCTTGAAGCTCTCGATATCCACCAGCAGCCCCTCCTCGCCCAGGCTGCTCCCGGCCAGCTCGACGCGGACGCGGTAGTTGTGGCCATGGAGGAGCTCCGCTCCATCGCCGGGAAACAGGGTGAAGTGGGCGGCGGAGAACTTGAAATCCTCTTTTTCGAGGACGATGCGGTAACGGGCTGGGCTGGGTTGGCTCGACATATGGCGAGGATTCTAGCGCCTGCTTCGGTAAGATCGCCGTGCCGAGCTTGGCCGGACCCAGGCTCCAGAAAGGACGACCGATGCCTCAGCTCCGCCGGACCGGTTCCATCCGCTCTCTCGCCGCCCTCGCCCTCCTCCTCGCGGGTCTCACCGGGGCCGGGCGCGCCGACGAGCGCTACGCCGCTCCCGACACCGAGCCCAAGTATATGCCGGAGAGGGGCTACGACCTGCTCCATCTGCGGCTCGATCTCGATTTCGACTGGGAGAAGCGGACCGTCTCCGGCACGGCCACGAACACCCTCACCCCCCTCCGGCCGGACACCGCGCGCCTCGTCTTCAACGCCGCGGACCTCGCGGTGACCCGCGTGCGCCTCGCCGCTCCCGGCGAGGGTGGCACCGAGCTGCCGTTCTCCCTCGATCCGGCGGCCGAGACCCTGACCGTTCAGCTGGACCGGCCGCGCGGGCCTGGGGAGGAGCTCACGGTGGCCATCGACTACTCGGCCCGGCCCAGGGCGGGGCTCTGGTTCGTCGGACCCGACGCCGGCTATCCGCACAAGCCGCGGCAGATCTGGTCGCAGGGCGAGCCCAACTTGAACCGCCACTGGTTCCCGAGTTGGGACTATCCCAACGACCGGGCCACCACCGAGATGCTGGCGACCGTGGCCCGCCCCTTCACGGTGGTGAGCAACGGCCGGCTCGCCGAAGTGACCGACCGGCCCGACGGCCGGCGCACCTTCCACTGGACCATGGAGCAGCCGCATGCCACCTATCTGGTCTCGGTCGTCATCGGCGAGTTCGCACGGGTCGCGGATGCCTGGAAGGGAATCCCGGTCGAGTATTACGTGCCGCCCGGGCGCGAGGAGGAGGCCCGGGTCTCCTTCGGCAACACCCCCGCGATGATGGACTACTACTCCACCGTCACCGGCAGGCCCTACCCCTTCGCCAAGTACGCCCAGACCACCATCTACGACTACATGTGGGGCGGCATGGAGAACGTCACCGCCACCACCCAGACCGAGCGGACCCTCCACCCGGCCGGGCAGGACGTCGACTTCTCCAGCGAGTACCTGGTGGCCCACGAGCTGGCCCATCAATGGTTCGGCGATCTCATCACCTGCCGGAGCTGGGACCACGTCTGGCTCAACGAGGGCTTCGCCGATTACATGACCGTGCTCTATAAAGGCCATGCCCACGGACCCGACGAGCTCGCCTGGGAGGTCGACGACCTGGTCCACGACCATCTCGAAGAGGCGAACGGCAAGTACCGCCGGCCGCTCGTCACCGTCCGCTACCCGGCCGCGGCGCGCATGTTCGACCACCACAGCTATGACAAAGGGGCGCTCGTCCTGCACATGATCCGCGGCCTCGTCGGCGACGACGCCTGGTGGCGGGGGATCCGCGCCTATGTCGAGCGGTTCGCCGGGGGGACGGCCACCACCGCCGATTTCCAGGAGGTCATGGAGCAGGTCTCCGGGGTCCCGCTCGGCCCTCTCTTCGACCAGTACGTCTATGGCGCCGGCCATCCGGAGCTGGAGGCCCGCTGGGAGTGGCGGCCGGAGGAGCACCTCGTCCGCCTGCACGTCGAGCAGACCCAGCGGATCACCGGCGAGACCGGCTTCTTCTCCTTCCCCGTGGAGATCGCCCTGGTGGGTGAGCGGGGGACCGAGATCCGGCGCGTCCAGCTCGAGGCCCGGCGCCTCCAGGAGCTCGCGATCCCGAGCGAGACCCGGCCGCGGACGGTCGTCTTCGATCCCCACGGCTGGATGCTCAAGACGATCACCTTCGACAAGCCCGTCTCCGAGTGGATCGTCCAGTTGGAGACCGCGGACCACCTGGCGGCGAAGCTCGAAGCGTTGCGCGCTCTCGGCCGGTCGGGCGGCGGCATGGCCACCGGCGAGGCTGAGGCGGCGCTCGGTCGGGCCCTGCTCGAGGAACCCCACTATGGCGCCCGCGAGGTCGCCGCCGAGGCGCTGGGGGAGCTCGGGACCGCGGCTGCCCTGGAGGCTCTGCGCCCCGGCCTGGAGGACAAGCACAGCCAGGTGCGGACCAAGGTCCTCGAAGCCCTCGGGAAGTTCCCGGACCACCCGGAGCTTGTCGCGGTCCTGGAGCAGGCCCTGGAGAAGGAAGAGAGCCATGCCGCCCAGGCCGCCGCCGCCAAATCGCTCGGCAAATTCCCGGGGCAACGCAGCCGGATCGAGCCGGCGCTGATTCGGGCTCTGGGCCGGCCGAGCCAGCGCGACGTCGTTCAGGAAGGAGCGCTCGCGGCTCTGGCGGACCTCGACGCCCCCGAGACGTTCGACCAGGCCGTCCGCTTCGCCCGCTGGGGTGCCCCGACCAACAGCCGGGCCGGTGCCCTGCGCGCTCTCACCCTTTGGGCCACCCACGACCCGCAACGCAGCGAGAAGGTCCGCAAAGTGCTGGAGAGCTATCTGGACGATCCCAACTACCTCGTCCGCACCGCTGTGCTCGAGGCCCTGGGCGATCTCGGCGACCCGGCGGCGATCCCGGCCCTGGAGCGGTCCGCACACAACGAGATCGACGACGCCCAGCGTCTGCGGGCGGCCGACGCCATCCAGAAGATCCGCGATCAGGAGGCGACACCCAGAGCCGACGCCGGTGACATGGCCCAGCGCGTCGAGCAGCTCGAACGGGAGGCGGACGTGCTGCGCAGCCGGTTGGAGGCGTTGGAAGCGAAGGGACAGACACGGACAAAGACGGACTGACACGGGCGACCACAGACAGCGAGGACGAGGATGACTGTGCACCCTCGTCCTCGAGGTCCTTGGTGTCCTTGAAGTCCTTTACTTCTTTTCCGCCTCTTTGAGCCGCGCCGCCACCGCGACCAGCCTTGCGAATTCGGCGACGTCGGCGGCCCGGGGCTGGCCCTTCATCTCCTCGACCACGCGCCGGGCGCGGCGCTCGATCTTGTGGAGATCGCCCGCGTGCGAGGAGCCTCTCAAGGTCTCGGCGAATTCCACCACGAGCGAGGCGAGCCTGAAGCCGGGCGAGGCGTCCTCCCAGTGGGGGACCAGCTCGGAGGCCCTCAGGTCGTGGATTGTCTCCTGGAGCTCTCCGGTGACCGGCACCCGGTAGCGCAGGTGCAGCCTGGCGATCGTCCCGGTGGCCTGCGGTGTGAGCTGGACCTCGTAGAGCGCGGTCACGCTGTGGCCGGCCCCGATCTCCCCGGCGTCCACCGTGTTGTCGCGGAGCTTCTCGTCCACGATGTCGCCGTTCTCGTAGCCGATCAGGCGCCAGCGGGCCACCGCCGCGGGGTAGAGCTCCACCTGGACCTTGGCGTCCTCGGCGATCGTCTGGAACGTGCCGGGCTCCCGCGCCCGCACATTGAAGCGGAGGAGATAGGTGCGCGGCTCCTGGGTGAAGATCGAGGGCGCCCCTTCGGCGCGCAGGGCGAAGTCTCCCCGGGCCGGCGGCGGAT
>WNGB01001004.1_pt1 | contig 45869 bp, 43 predicted proteins | sample 5400681 | NCBI WGS metagenome assembly WNGB01 (sample SAMN13153367, study PRJNA577476) | soil metagenome | isolation source: 115 cm soil or saprolite under grassland replicate 2 | place: USA:California | collected 2016-06-15
TCGCAGCCGGCCGTGATCGCGCGACCCCGGCCGCGGTTCTTGCGCGCGGCACGCGGCCGGATTCGCAAGTGGCCGTCGGCCGCCTCGAAGAGCTTGCAGCCTTGGCCGCCGAGGTGGGCGAAGGTCCCGCCATTCTTGTCATCGGCGAGGTGGCTGCGCGCTCCGCGCCCTGGCGCGCCGCGCAAGTCGACGCGGTGACCGCGCGGGAGGCCGCATGACCTCGCCGCTGCAGCAGAAGCTCAAGGTCACGGGGCCGGTCGTCGTCACAGCCAACCGGCTCGGCGACGGCGCGGTTGTCTATCGCTCTCCCGACGGCAGCTGGACAAAGGATCTGGCGGCGGCCGCGGTCGTGACGACAACGCCGGCCGCAATCGAGCTGCTCACCGCGGCGCTCGCCGACAAGCTCAAGGCGGTCGATGCCTATGTCGCGCCAGTGGAGTTGACGCCGCAGCGCGTGCTGCCCGGCAATCTGCGCGAGCGGATTCGTTTCAACGGGCCGACCATCGCGCTGCCGGGCGAACGTTGAGGGCACCCCATGTACGTCTACGACGACTTCGATCGCACCCTCGTCGACGAGCGCGTCCGCGAATTCCGCGACCAGGTCAATCGCCGCCTGTCCGGGGAGCTGACGGAAGAGGAATTCAAACCGCTGCGATTGATGAATGGGGTCTATCTGCAGCTGCACGCCTATATGCTGCGGATCGCCATCCCCTACGGCACGCTGTCCTCCGACCAGATGCGCACGCTCGCGCACGTGGCGCGGCGCTACGACCGCAACTATGGCCATTTCACCACGCGCCAGAACATTCAGTTCAACTGGATCAAGCTCGAGGAATTGCCCGACGCGATGGCCGATCTCGCGCGCGCCGGACTGCACGGGATGCAGACCAGCGGCAATTGCGTGCGCAACATCACGACCGATCAATGGGCGGGGGTCGCGCCGGGCGAGATCGAGGATCCGCGCATATGGGCGGAGTTGCTGCGCCAGCATCTGACGCTGCACCCGGAATTCTCGTTCCTGCCGCGAAAGTTCAAGATTGCGCTCACCGCGTCGGCGCATGACCGCGCCGCGGTGAAGATTCACGACATCGGGCTACGCATGCACCGCAACGGAGCCGGCGAGACCGGCTTCGAGGTGATGGTGGGCGGCGGGCTCGGACGCACCCCCTTCATCGGCAAGACCATCAAACCCTTCCTGCCGAAGCGTGATCTGCTCAGCTACGTCGAGGCGATCATGCGCACGTACAACCAGTACGGCCGGCGCGACAATATCTACAAGGCGCGCATCAAGATTCTGGTCCACGAGCTCGGCGCGGAGAAATTTGCGCGCGAGGTCGAGGAGGAATGGCAGTCGATCAAGGACGGCGCGCTCGCGCTCGATCCCGCGGTGGTCGCTGATATCGCGGCGCGGTTTCGCTATCCCGACTACGAGGCGCTCGAGGACGATCCCCCCGAACTGGCAAAGGCGCGCGCGGACAAGCGCTTTCGCGTTTGGCTCGACAATTCGGTCAGCAACCACAAGCTTCCCGGCTATGCCATCGTCACGCTCTCGCTCAAGCCCGAAGGAGCGCCGCCCGGCGACGCCACGGCGCAGCAGATGGACGCCATCGCCGAGCTCGCGGAGCGCTACAGCTTCGGCGAGATTCGCGTGGGGCATGAGCAGAATTTGGCGCTTCCGCACGTCGCCCAGCGCGATCTTCCGGCGCTGTGGCGCGCGCTCGACGAAATCGGCGTCGCCACGCCCAACGTCAATCTCATCTCCGACATCATCGCCTGCCCCGGTCTCGACTACTGCAGCCTGGCCAACGCGCGCTCGATCCCGGTGGCCGAGGAAATCTCGCGCCGCTTCAAGGATCTCGATTTGGCCCGCAATCTCGGACGGCTGCACATCAACATCTCCGGCTGCATCAATGCCTGCGGTCACCATCACATCGGGCACGTCGGCATCCTCGGCGTCGAGAAGAACGGCGAGGAATACTACCAGGTGACGATCGGCGGCCGTGCCGACGAGGGCGCCGAGCTCGGCAAGATCCTTGGGCCGGCGGTGCCGTACGGCGAGATCGCCGACGTGGTCGAGGACATCGCCGCCGCCTATCTCGAGCTGCGCGAGCGACCGGGCGAGCTTTTCATCGACACCGTCGCGCGCGTCGGCGTCGATCCATTCAAGGAGCGCGTCTATGCGACTCGTTAAGGCAGGCCGCGTCATCGAAGATCGCTTCGTGCGCGTGCTCGACGACGCGCCGGTGCCGGAAGCCGTTGCCGTCGTCTTGCCGGCGGCGCGGCTCTTGGCCGACGCGCGCGACCTCGTCCTGCGGCAAGCGCCGACCGGCGTCATTTGGCCCAACGATCGCAAGATTGCCGAGCTCGCTCCGTATCTCGACTGGATCGCGCTCGTTGCCCTGGTGTTTCCGACCTTCCGCGACGGCCGCGCCTACAGCCAGGCCAGGCTGCTGCGCGAGCGCCATCAATTTCGCGGCGAGCTGCGTGCAACGGGCCAAGTCTTGCGCGACCAACTGCTGTTTCTGCAACGCGCCGGCTTCGACGCCTTCGAGGTCACGAAGGATGCCGATGCGGCAGCCTTCGCCGAGGCTGTGCACCGTTACAGCGTGTTCTATCAGCCGACCGGAGACGGCCGCGCGAGCACGCTGACGGCACGCCGCGGCCGCGGCGCATCGCCGGCCGTTCGAAATCCGCGCGAATACGCCGCCTGACAACCACGTTCCGCTTCTCCCTGCCGCGTTGATGGCAACGGGGCGCCGCCCTATGCTGCCGCAGTGAAGCATAGGGAAAGCGCGGGGCCCGGATGGCGAGCACCTCCCGATTGCAGCTGATGTGGGTTTCGGCCGCGGTCATCGCGGGACTCTTGAGCGCCGCCGCTTGCGCTCACGCGCAGGGACAGCCGTGGCGTCACGGCATCATCGAGCCCAAGAGCGATGCCGGCTTTCAGGTGATGGCGGTGCGCGGCGGCTTCGCGGCCAAGCAGGGGCTCAAGCTCGAGCTGCCCTATTTCCAGAACGACGTCATTGCGTTGCGCGCGCTGCTGGCGGGCGAGCTCGAGAGCTACGAGGGCGGGGCGGCGACCGCCATCATCGCGGCGGCGCGCAACGCCGACGTCAAGATCATCGGCTGTCATTGGCAGACGGTGGTGCACAGCGTGTTTGCGCGCGCCGAGTTCAAGGGGCCGCAGGATCTCAAGGGCGCCACCATGGCGATCTCCGCGCCCAACGCGACGCCCGACATGATCGGCAAGGCCTATCTCGCGCAAAGCAACGTGCCGGTGTCCGAGGTGAAGTTCGCCAGCCTCGGCAACGACCCCGAACGCTACAAGGCCATGCTGAGCGGGCTTGCGCTCGCCACCGTGATCTCGATCGAGTTCGAGCCGATCGGCAAGAGGGACGGCATCAAGCTAGTGGCGCGCGGCAGCGACGTGATGCCGAAATACCTGCGGCTCTGCACGATGACGACCGGAAAGCTGCTGGCGAACCGGCGTGAGGACGCCATCGGTTTCCTGACCGCGCAGATGCAGGGCTACCGGCACGCGCTCGCCAACCGCGACGAGGAATTGCGCATCACCCGCGAGATCACCGGCATCAAGGCGGACGATCCGCGGCCGGAATTCATCTTCGATGAAGCAGCGCGTCCTGGGACCGGTATCGACCCGACCATGCCGATCGCCATGCACAAGCTCGAATGGCTGCAGGAATTCCTGGTCAAGGCCGGCAATTTGGCGCAGCCGTTCGACCTCGGCAGAATGGTCAACACCGATATCCGTGCCCAGGCGCTGGCGCGCGCGGGCATGCGGCACTGACGAAGGGGAACGCGGGGAGGGCGGGGCCCGCTTCAGGCCGCCGCAACAATCGTCCCGCGGCACTCGCCGAAGCCGATGCTGGCGAAACCCTCGCGGCGGCAGCGCGCCCGCATAATGACCGTGTCGCCGTCCTCCAGAAAGCGGCGGGTCTCGCCGGACGCGAGCGCAACCGTCCGCCGGCCGCCGGCGGAGAGCTCGAGCAGGCTGCCGAGCCCGTCCTCGGCCGGGCTGGAGATGGTGCCGGTCCCGAACAGGTCGCCGGGCCGCAGATTGCAACCGTTGCAGGTGTGATGGGCGACCAGCTGGGCGACCGTCCAATAGAGATGACGGGCGCTGCCGGCGGACAGTTGCTGCGGGGCAAGCCCTTTCGACTCCAGACCCGGCGTGATGAGAAACACCTCGAGGCCGATGTCGAGCGCGCCGGCGGCCTGGTCCGACGCATCGAACAGATAGGGAAGCGGAGCCGGATCCCCCGCCGGCCGCGGCGCCTGCGCCATACGGAACGGCGCCAGCGCCTCGGGCGTGACCACCCACGGCGAGATGGTCGTCATGAAGCTCTTGCCGAGGAATGGGCCGAGCGGCTGATACTCCCACGACTGCACGTCGCGCGCCGACCAGTCGTTGAGCAGACAGAACCCCGCGATGTGCTCCGCCGCCTCCGCCATCGCGATCGGCGTGCCGAGCGCATTGCCGGGGCCGATCCAGACGCCGAGCTCCAGCTCGTAGTCGAGGTTGCGGCTGGGCCCGAAGCTCGGGATCGTTTCGGTCGCCGGTTTGCGCTGGCCGTTCGGACGGCGTACCGCCGCACCCGACACGTTGATGGACGAGGCGCGGCCGTGATAGCCGATCGGCACGTATTTGTAGTTCGGCAGCAGCGGATTGTCGGGCCGGAACAGCTTGCCGGCATTGGTGGCGTGATGGATGCCGGCAAAAAAGTCGGTGTAGTCGCCGATCGCTGCCGGCAGCTCGAGCCGGCACTCGTCGGTGCGATGGAGCAGCCGGGAGCGCAAGCCTTCGATCCGGGCGCGGTCGCGGCCGTCGGCGTCGAGAATCTCGCCGAGGCGATGCCGCAGCGCCACGCGCGCCTCGCGGCCGAGCGCGAACAGCGGGTTGAGCGTGGCGCCGGCAGCCGCCTGCGCGGCCGTCGCGGCGGGGCCGTCGAACAGACCGAGCTCGAGCGCCGCGGCGAGATCGAAGATTTCGTCGCCGATCGCGACGCCGCCGCGGGCGGCGCCGGCCGGCGGCGTGAACACGCCGAACGGCAAGTTCTGGATCGGGAAGTCGGCGTGATCGTTCGCCGAGGCGACCCAGCTGCGCCGCCCTAGTGAATGGGTATCGTCGATCATGTGCTAATACCAACCTTCGCAATCATCAACACTCTCCACGTCATGGCCGGGCTTGTCCCGGCCATCCACGGCTTTGTTGCTGGACGCAAGACGTGGATGCCCGGCACAAGGCCGGGCATGACGGCGGGAGAGATTGGCGTTCTCGATCATGGCTTCCCGCCCGGATTGAAGTGCTTGCGCAAGCCCTGCCAGCAATCGATGTAGTCGTGCTGCAGCTCGTCGAGCCCGGCGGCGTATTGCGTCAGCCGCTGCGGGAACCGGGTCTCGAACATGAACGCCATGGTGTTGGTCAGCTTCACCGGCTTGAGCTCGCCGGTACTAGCGTGCTCGAATGCCTGCTCGTCCGGTCCGTGCGGCAGCATGCAATTGTGCAGCGAGATGCCGCCCGGCACGAAGCCTTCCGGCTTCGCGTCATAGACGCCGTAAATGAGCCCCATGAATTCCGACATCAGGTTGCGGTGATACCAAGGCGGACGGAAGGTGTTCTCCGCCACCTGCCAGCGCTCCGGGAAGATGACGAGATCGACGTTGGCGGTGCCGGGAGTCTCGGACGGCGCGGTCATCACCGTGTAGATGGACGGATCGGGATGATCGAACAGCAGCGCACCGACCGGCGAGAAACGGCGCAGATCGTATTTGTAGGGCGCGTAGTTGCCGTGCCAGGCGACCACGTCGAGCGGGGACTGACCGATCTCGGTCGCGTAAAGCTCGCCGCCCCACTTCACCAACAGGGTCGAGGGCTCCTCCTTGTCCTCGTAGGCGGCGACCGGGGTGAGAAAGTCGCGGGCATTGGCCAGGCAGTTGGCGCCGATCGGCCCACGATACGGCAGCGTGAAAGCACCGCCATAGTTCTCGCATACATAGGCGCGCGCCGGCCCATCGACGAGCTCGATCTTGAAGATCATGCCGCGCTGGATCACGCAGACCTCGCCCGGCTCGATCTCGATCACGCCAAACTCGGTGCGCAAGCGGAGCTTGTTCTGCTGCGCGACGATGAGGAATTCGCCGTCGGCGTTGAAGAAATACTCGTTTCGCATCGACGCGGTCACCAGCAGCACGTGGGCCGCCATGCCGGCCTGCGTCTCGGCGTCGCCCGCCGTGGTCATGGTGCGCAGCCCGCTCACGAAGGTGAGGTTTTCGTCGGGAATCGGGATCGGCCCCCAGCGCAGCTGACCGATCGGCAAATCGCTCTCGTCGCGTGCCGTCGGGGCAGTACGGATGAACCGTTTGTCGATCTTCCGGTAGCGGCCCGAATGCTTGACGGTCGGCCGGATGCGGTAGAGCCACGAGCGTTGATTGGTCGATTGCGGCGCGGTGAACGGCGAGCCGGACAGCTGCTCGGCGTAAAGGCCATAGTTCACCTTCTGCGGCGAATTGCGGCCGATCGGCAGCGCGCCGGCCAGCGCCTCGGTCTCGAACGAGTTGCCGAAGCCGGACATGTAGCCGGGAACAAGGCCGCTCTGGCGAAGCTCGGCCTCGGCTTCAAATCGCGATGGCGTCTGAAGGTTCATGGCTATCCTCCATATTTGGCCAGGAGGATGACGAAAGCGGCGCTAACGCGCAATCAACATTCTAGACCGCCATGGGTCTCATTGTTCGAATTTGCGCGCCCAGGTCTGGACCTCACGGCTGATGGCGACCACCTTGGCAGCCTCGCCCGCGCGCGTGAAATGCTGGGCGAGCGAGCCCCTGCGGGCGAAGGCTCGCTCCGCGTAGCTGCGCAGCGCCTGGTCGTTCCGCTCACTCTTCGAAAGTTCGGAATCGAGCCGCTCGGCCGCCATGGCGTAGGCGCGCAGCGCCGCGTCATTGTCGTGAGCGAGCTCATGGAGTTCGCCCAGGCGCAGATTCGCACCCCATGAGCCGCGCGCTGCGGCAGCTTTGAGCGCCGTCATGTCGGCCGGCTTGGACGGGGCGAGCCACGCCGTCTCGGGATCCGCGTTCGCGGTTCGTGCATCCGGTGCGTCGTCCACCAGGGAGGCCTCACGTCGCTCTTCCCAGGTGAGCGGCCGCAGAGGAATCACGCGGACCCAATCCCACATATCGTTTGAATCGAGGGTGAGCGCATCGGGCAAGTCCCACAGCCGCGCCGTCTTGTCATTCGATGCGGTGAGGACATGTCGGCCATCGCGGCTGAACATGGCGTCGTTGACGACATCGCGATGGCCTTCGATCGTGGCTACCATGATGCCAGTCCCCGTATCCCACAGGCGTACCGTGCGATCCTCCGATGACGTCACGATGCGTCGACCATCCGGGCTGAAAGAACCGGCGTAGACGCGGGCCTGATGGCCCAGCAATACCTTGCGCGGCGCGCCAGTTGCCGCGTCCCAGATGCGCGCGGTCCGGTCGTCGGACGTCGTCAGCACGAGCCGGCCATCAGGACTGAATGTCACGGAATTGAGATAGGCCTGATGGCCTTCGAGCTTGACCTCGAGCTTGCCGCTCTCTGTATCCCAGAGGCGAGCGCCCTCCAATGAGGCGGACGCGATGCGTCGGCCGTCCGGGCTGAAGCGGACGAAATTGACGTCGCCGGAATGACCCTCGAGCGTGTGAACAAGCGCAAGCGTATTGGCATCCCACACCCGTACCGTCCGGTCGTCCGATCCGGTCAGCAGCAATCCGCCGTCAGGGCTGAAGGCGACGGAATTGACGGAGCCTTGATGCCCCTGCAGCGTCTTGATCGGCTTGCCGCTCGCCACCTCCCACAATCGAACCGTGCGATCGAGCGACCCGGTGAGAACACGCCGCATGTCCGGGCTCATCGCGGCCGAAGTGACCGAGTTGGTATGTCCCTTGAACACCTGGAGCAAGGTCCCGGTCGCGGCGTCCCACAGTCGTGCGGTCTCGTCGTACGAGGCGGTGAGCACGCGCGTTTCGTCGGCGCTGAATACCGCGGTGTTGACGGTTGCTCCATGTCCGCGAAACATGCGGAGAAAGGCGCCGCGCTCGATGTTCCAGAGTCGCGCGGTCTTGTCGGCCGAGCACGTCAGCACGGTTTGGCCGTCAGGGCTGAAGGCGGCGTGGTGGACGTATCCGTGATGTCCGTGGAGCGATTGCAGGAACATGCCGGTTTCCACATCCCACAGGCGCGCCGTATTATCCGACGACGCCGTCAACAAGCGCCGCCCGTCGGGGCTGAACGAGGTCGAGCGGACATTGTCCTGGTGCCCTCCCAGGACATGGATCAGGCGCCCCGTTTCGGCGTCCCACAGCCGCCCGTTCTGGTCCGAAGCCGCCGTCGCGATGAATCTCCCGTCGGGGCTGAATTCGGCCGCGTTGACCTGTCCGTCGTGCGTCAACGTGTGAATCAGCGTGCCCGTACCGCTGTCCCAAACGCGCGCGGTCCGGTCCTGGGACGCGGTGACCACACGCCGGCCGTCGCGACTGAACCTGGCGGACATCACGTCGTCGTCGTGGCCTCGGAAGCTGCGCAAGAGTTCGCCCGACTGTACATCCCAAAGGTTGGCCACGTTGTCGGCGGACGCGGCCAAGGCCTGACGACCGTCGGGACTGAAGACCGTTGAAGTGAGCGCACCTTGATCGGGAAACGTCTTCAGCAGCGAACCGTCGCGGGCGTCCCAGAGGCGGGCGGTTCCGTCGCGCGAACCTGTCAATAGCTGATCGCCGGAGGGACTGAAGCTTGCGGCGGTAACATCGCTCGAATGACCCTCGTAGACATGCAGCAGCTTGCCGTCCGGCAGGCGCCAGAGCCGTGCGGTGCGGTCGACGGACGTGGTCAGCACCGACTGGCCGTCGGGACTGAACGAAACGGACAAGACGGTATCCCCATGGCCTTCGAGTGTCAGAGCAAGCCTGCCGGTCACCGCATCCCATAATCGTGCGGTCTTGTCTTGGGACGCGGTCAACACGTGGCGGCCGTCCCAACTGAAGACAGCTGCGCGAATCGACTCGCCATGCAGCAATAGGACCTGCGCGGTCACGCTGCTGATGCTTCGAGCCAAAGTAAGCCGAGCGAACCACGGCAGCAGCGCGCGCGAACGCTTGTCCGCCGCCTTTACGGCTTCGACCAAGAGCAAAGGTGCCTGATCAGCGGCACCGCTCCTGCGCGCGTCCTCGGCCTTGGTGACGAGGAAGCGGGCACGCTGCGACAGCGCTTCGTCGAGCTGTCGCTCCGCCTTGCGTTCGTTCACGTAGGCCAACCAACCCGCGCCGCCCGCGACGAGTGCAAGCATGAGCATTGCAGCAGCGATGCCGTAGGCAACGCGCGTCCTCCTGCGCGCGACTTCGAGCTCGCGCTGCTTGAGCGCGTCGAAGCTGATCCCGAGCAGACCTGCAATCAACTTCAGCTTGGCGTTGTCCTTGCCGTCGCCCTGCGCGCGCGCATCCGCCGCGACCGGCTCGGTCCGGATTTGACTGAGCTCACCATCGGCGCCGAGCTTGAACTTGAGCGCCTGTGGAAAGCACTCTCGCGAGGCATCACGGCCGGGACTGTCGGCCGCATTCGGCTCGCCGTCGGCGATCAGCGCCAGGATGCGGTGCTCTCGACCGAGCCGCTTAAAGGTGAGAATTTCCTCATTGACCCAGCGCGACATCGCGCTGTTCGGCGAGCAGATGATGATGAGGTAGGCGGACTGCTCCAGCGCCTGACGAATCTGATCGCTCAGGTTCGGGGACGATGCCAGCTCTTCCCGGTCGCGGAAAATCGGGAACAGCTTGGCCGGGACAGGTCCCTCCCGGCCGTGCGCGCCCAGCAGCCGTTTGGGAATCCGATAGGTCTCCAGCGCCCGGTGCAGCCAATCGCCCCAGGCCCTGTCAGCATGGCTGTAGCTGATGAAGGCGCGGTATTTGAAGGTCTCGGTCATGAGGCCAAGTCGCAGCCTAGCACATGGTTCTGATCGGTGCGCCAGCCAGTCGCTTCCTTGCGCGCCTCGACCGACCTGCCATAATTGCGACGGCGTCCGTCTCGTCGACCCTGGATGAAGGACTTCGGTAGACAACGATTGAGGCGACAACAGCGACGGTGGGGATCAGCATATCCATGAAATTCGGCATCTTCGATTACATCGAGGCGGACGAGCGGCCGCTGTGGCAGACCTACGAGGAGCGCCTGGCGCTGGTGCAGGCGGCGGAGAACGCCGGGTTCTACGGCTATCATCTGTCCGAGCACCACGCGACGCCGCTGTCGACGACGCCGTCGCCGACCGTCTTTCTCGCCGCCGCCGCGCGCGAGACCAAGCGCATCCGGCTCGGCACCTTGCTGTTTCTGCTGCCGCTCTACCATCCGCTGCGGCTCTTGGAAGAGCTCTGCATGCTCGACCATCTCAGCGGCGGCCGGCTCGATGTCGGCGTCGGGCGGGGAATTTCCCCGCACGAGTTCGACGCCTATGGCGAGGATTTCGCGCAGTCGGGCGATGCTTTCGAGCACGCCTTCAACGTGATCTATCAGGGCTTCACCCGCGACCGGATCGATTACAGCTGCGAGCGCTACAGCTTCAAGGACGTGCCGGTGGTGCTGCACCCGCTGCAGCGCCCGCACCCGCCGCTCTGGTATGGGCTGCGCGGCGACCACGGGCCGGTATTCGCCGCCAAGCACGGCATGCACGGCGTCACGCTGGGGCCGGATGAGCGGGTCGCCAAGATGATCGAGACCTTTCGCGGCCATTGGGCGGCCCATGCGGAAGAGAGAAGGCGGTTCAAGTCGCCGGTGCAGTCGCCGATAGTCGGCGCGATGCGGGCGATGTTCGTGGCCGACAGCGACGCTGAGGCGGAGCGGATTGCGCGCCCGGCCTACAAGATCTGGTTCGACAACCTGGCCTGGCTGTGGCAGGAGCGCGGCACCTTCCCGCCGATCGCGATTGCGGCGGACTACGATCAGTCGAAGGTCGCGGGTACGCTCGTGGTCGGCAGCCCGGACACGGTCGCCGCCACCTTCGAGGCGCAGGCCGAGCGCTGCGGGCACAACTATCTCGTCCTCCTGCTCGCCTTCGGCTCGCTCAGCCATGCCCAGCAGATGCGCTCGCTCGAGCTGTTCCGCTCGGAGGTGATGCCGCGCCTCAAGGGCCTCAATATCGATCCATCACCGGCGCCGGTCGCGGCGCTGCGCGCGGCATCGTCGTAGCAACCGGCTCGTCTAGATTAGAGGGCTTTTTCCGCTCGCGTTGAATCCATCCGCTGTCATTCCGGGCTCCCTCGCTGCGCATCCAAGTCGGCTGTTGCCGACTTGGACACTCTTAGTCTAAGTGCCAATCTCGGGTACACCCGAGATTGGTGGCCCCGGAATGACGACGGTGAAATTCGCGCAAATCGACCGAAAACTGCTCCAGCAGCACGCGCTAATTCAGACCGCCATTTGTCTTTGATCACGAACCGGATCGTTCGCGGCTGCAAATGTCCAGCGCGACGAGCGCGTAGAGCTGCGCTGCCTTCACCATCGCGTCGATGTCGATCTCTTCATTTCTTGCGCTGATGCGCCGGCCACGCGGCCCGATTTTGATCGCCGGGATCCCCAACTCGTTGTACACGTTGGTGTCGGTCCAGATGCTGGCGCGGTCCGGCGTCTCCGGCTTGATCTTCTCGCCGAACAGGTGCTGGTAAACTTCTTCCGCGCATTGCACCAGCGGCTCGACGTTCTTGCCCTCATGACCCAATAGCGATTTGTAGACGTCCAATTCGTAATCGAGGCCGAGCCGGTTGAGCGTTCGCTCCAATTCGTGCTTGATCGTGACGGGTCGCACCTGCGGCGGCATGCGGATATCGACGTAGATCGAGCAAACGCCGGGGAAATAATTCGGCCGATAGGGCGCGCCGCCTTCGATGGCGCCGATATTGACCTTCGGAAACAGCGCCCCGGTGGGGGAGTTGTAGACATATTTCTCTTCGAACTCGGCCCCCCATTGCTCCAGCGCAGCGATAATCCTGGTCATCTTCACGATGGCGTTCATTTTCTCCATCGGATAGGCCGCGCGTTTCGTGCCCCACGCCGCTTCTGCCTTGCCGAAGGTCGTGATCTTGACCTGCACGACGCCGGTCTGGGTCCACACGATATTCAGGTCAGAGCCATCCGCGCAGACGGCGTAGTCGGAGTGCATGCCATGGGTCAAAAGATGGCGCGTGCCGGCGCCTTCCCCGCGGTATTCCCTGGTTTGCCAAGGCCCGATGGGAGTGCGGGAAATTTCGCCGACGACGGCCGCGAAGATCACATCGCCCTTGAGAGAGATTCCGCTCTTTTTCAGGGCTTTGCCCGCCATCATGAAAGCGGCCACTCCGCCCTTCATATTCGAAATGCCAAGGCCCTGGATCTTGTTGCCGACGATGCGGCCTCGCAGTTCCGCTTCCGGCTCGATGTTGGCGACCATGCGGAGATCTTCACCGGTTCCGGTGAAGCTCGTGTCGGTGTGACCATTGAAACCGAGACTGAGTCCCGAGCCGTCGCCTTTGAGAATACCGACGGCGTTGGGGCGGTCGACCTCGACATCCTGGCGCACCGCTTTGAGGCCATTCCCCTCGAACCAAGTCAGAATGAATTCCGCGATCGCCTTCTCCTGACCTGTTGGGCTCGGAATGTTCGTCAAGTCGCAGCCGAGCTGCGCCAGCTCGTCGCGGTCGATTTGGGCCAAGACCTTTTTTGCCGCCTCTTTGTCGAGCGCCATTGATCTCCCCTCGACATTCTTTTCCAACCCACATCAATACTCATCGAACATCTGCTGGATCTCGTCCGGCTTGGTCGTTTTCGTCAAAGCCAATTGCAGCAGGATGCGCGCTTTCTGCGGACTGAGATTATCGGCGGCGACGAAACCCGGCTCCTGCCAGTTGTCATCGCGCACCACCCGGCCGGCGCCGACTCGCGCGCTGCGCACGACCACGACGCCGGTCGTGTCGTGAAGCTCCTTCAGAATCTTTCTCGCGTTCTGGGTGTGACCGGCGCCGGTGCCGGCGATGACCAGACCCTTGGCGCCGGCGGCGACCGCGGCCTTGGCCAAATCGCCGTCGTCGCCGGCGTGACCGTAGAGAATGCTGACCCTCGGGAAGTCCCCGATTTGCGTCAGGTCGAACTGCGATTGGGTCGTGTGCTTGCGCGTCGGCGCGCGGTAGAACACGATTTTGTCCGGGTCGGCGTAGCCCAGGATGCCCAGCTCGCGCGACTGGAATGTCTCGAGGCGATAGGTGTTGGTCTTGCTCACATCACGGGCCGCGTTGATCTCATCGTTGAGAACGACCAGTGTTCCCTTGCCGCGTGAGACCGGATCGGCGGCGACGCGGATGGCATTGAGCAGGTTGAGCGGGCCGTCGGAGCTGAGCGTGCTGAACGGCCGCTGCGCGCCCACGATCACCACCGGCTTGTCGTGCCTGACGGTGAGATTCATGAAATAAGCCGTCTCCTCGATCGTGTTGGTGCCGTGCGTGAAAACCACGCCGGCAATGTCGGGGTCCGCCAATCGCGCGCTGATCCGCAGGCTGAGCTCCTTGAGCTCTTGCGGCTTGTCGTAGGGAATGAATTCGTCCGACTCCACGGTCACGCGTGCAAACTTCAGGACTTCCGGTATCCGCTCGATCATCTGCCTACCGGTCAGTCTCGGCTCGCCCGTGGTGGCGTAGCGAAGATATTCGAGCCGGTTGGTGGGGTTGCGCGGGATGGTGCCGGCGCCGGTCAGGACATGCACCCGCTGCAGTCCCGCTTGATCCTGCTGAGCCGAGGATACGGCCGGCAGCGACACCGTCATTGCGAGAATCATTGCGAGCAAGCTCCTCATCTTTGCCTCCTGCCTATTTGCCGAACTACGTAGGGCGCAATAGCGAAGCGTATTGCGCCATCCTGGACGTCACAAATTGTCATCCGCCCTCGGTGCCATTCGATTGGCCGGCTTTTGCTTCGAGGCGGCGCAATACGCTTCGCTATTGCGCCCTACAGCGAGGCCAGCAATTTCCCGAATCCCTGAATCGGGCCGGTCACCTTGCCGCGTCGCATCGAGCTCCAGATCATGGCGTTCATCCAGGTGACGACGGTGGTGTCGAGGTCCTTTTCGAGCCGATCGATGTTGTGGATGCTGCCCCAGCCGCCGCAGGGAATGTAGATGCCGTCGGGCTTGTTGGCGGATTCGAGGAAGGTCTTGCGCGCCACGGTATATTCGACCGGGATCGGCAGCCGGCGGATCTCCGCGTTCCTCTTTATTCCGAGCGCCGTATTGCTGGTGATCTCGATTTTCTCCGCCGCGAGATATTGCACCAGCCGGTCATTGATGAATTGCTCGAACGGCGTCGCCATGGCGAGCGTTGTGAGCTTCGTGGTGCGCATGGCATCGATCACGCTCGACATGTCGGTGATCGCCGGCAGGCCGGAGGCCTGCGACAAGCGGTCCGCCAGCTGGTCGCCGAAGCCCAATCCGCGACGCACGACCGGCGGAACCCCGGACTGGTAGATCACGTCGACATCGAAATTCGCCAATTGCTTGGCCGCGCGCTCCATGCCCTTGATGGCTTCGTCCATGTCGTCGTCGGACAGCTGCTGGATCGTCAGCGACACGGTGGTCATGTCGACGCCTTCGGGCACCGCGTCGTAGAATTCGAGCACGGCGCGCGGCGGAACCGGGGTCGGGAAGATCACGCCGACATGCAGCCGCCATCCGGTAATGCCCTCAGCCATGCTGCTTCTCCTTGCGCGACCGAAACGTCAACGTCGCGACATCGTTGCGGGATCACTGCGGATCATTGCGGAATCTTGGCGCCGGTCGCGGTGATGACCTCGCTCCATTTCTTGGTGTCCGCCTGCATCAGCGCCAGCATGTCCTCGGACGAGCTGCCGACGACTTCGAGCCCCTGCTCGGTGAGGCGATCCTTCAATTTCGGATCGGCGACCGCCTTCTTGACCTCGCTCGACAGCCGCTCGACCACGTTCTGCGGCGTCTTCGCCGGCGCCAGCAGGCCGAACCACCCGCTGAGCTCGTATCCGGGCACGCCGGCTTCCTGCACGGTCGGGACCTGGGGCATCAGGCTCGAGCGCCGCGGCGCCGCCAGCGCCAACATCTTCACCTTGCTGCCAGCCGCCAGCGCCATGGCCGAAGGCGGGCCGGTGAACATCACGTCGACCACGCCGGCGGCGAGGTCGGTCATCGCCGGAGCGGTTCCCCGGTAGGATACCTGGGTGATGTCGGTCTTGGTCATCAGCTTGAACAATTCCATGCCGAGATGCGCCTGGGTGCCGAGCCCGATCGACGCATAGTTGAGCTTGCCGGGATTGGCCTTGGCAAAGGCAATGAGCTCCTGGACGCTGTTGGCCGCAACGTTGGAGCTCGCGACCAGCACCAGGTGCACTTTCGCGATCACGCTGATCGGGATGAAATCGCGGAACGGATCGTAGGCGAGGTTGGGATAAAGGCTCGGATTGACCACCAGATTGGTGTCGACCGCCATGAACAAGGTGTAGCCGTCGGGCGCCGAGCGCACGACCTGTCCGGCCGCGAGGCCGCCATTGGCGCCGGGCTGGTTCTCGACGATCACCGGCTGGCGGACGGATTCGGACAGGCGATCGCCGAGGGTGCGGGCGATCAGGTCGACCGCGCCGCCCGCCGGCTGGGGAAGCACGAGGCGGATCGGCTTCGCCGGGTACGGCTCTTGGGCGCGCGCCGCGCCGACGGCCGCTGCAATGGCGACCAAGCAAAGGCACGCGAGCACAGCTCCGGGCCGACGCATGGTTTCCTCCCCAAAGCGCTTTCTCCGGCGAACTGTTCACCCGAGAAAGCGCGTCAAACCGCCCTACGCCACCGCGGCGTTGCCGGCGCGCGCCGGCGCCGTCGGGACGCGCGATTGCTCCGCCGGCGGGAACGGCTCGCGCAATCCCGCTTGCACCATCAGCGGCAGAACCTCCTCGTTCCACTGCGCCAGCTCTTCCTTGTATCTGACCCAGGAGATCAGGCAGCCGTCGACGCCGATATCGGCGAGCTTGCCGAGCTCGTCGACGATCTGCTCGGCGGTGCCGACCAGCGGGTAGCCGCCGTGACCGGCGATGAAGTGGGCCTTGTGTCCATCGAGCGTCTTGGCGTCCAAGGTCTGATTGTGCAGTCCGAAAATCTTCAACAGGTTGCCGGCCGCCTCCCAATCGCCTTTCTCGTGGACGTAGTAGTTGAGATAGTCCTTGGCCTCCTTCTCGGTCTCCCGGCACACGACATAGACGTGAATCCAGATCCGGGTTTCGCGCCCGTGCGAGCGCGCCATCTGCTTGAGATGGTCGATCTGCGCCTTGGCGCCCTCGAGGAAGGTCCGGTCCTTGAGGATGACGAAATTCATATCGCAGTAGCGGGTGGTGAAATCCTGCGCCGCCGGCGATCCGCCCGCGTTCATGATCGGCGGATTGGGCTTCTGCAGCGGTTTCGGCTGGCTCCAGACCGAAACGGCGTGGAAGCTCTCGCTGTCGAAATCGAACTCCTCCTCCTCGGTCCAGGCCCGCCGCACGAAATCGAGCCACTCGGTGGCGTATTTGTAGCGATCATCGTGCGGGCGCATGTGAGCGCCGAACATGTCGAACTCGTTCTTGAACCAGCCGCAGACGACGTTCATCGCAAATCGGCCGCCGGTGACGTGATCGACCGTGGCCGCCATCTTGGCCACCATCAGCGGGTGGACCAGCGGCACGTGAACGGTGGCCAGCACCGTGCAATAGTTGGTCACCGCGCCGATCGCCGACGCCCAGGTGAAGCTTTCGAACGTGCAGTTGTTGAAGTTCGACGGCCCGCCGTAACCCTTCCAGCGCCCGACCGGCAGCAGCGCCTCCATGCCCGAGCGGTCGACCGCCTGGGCGATGTCCCTTGTGTCGGGCCAGTTGAGCTTCCAGGCTTCCGGCACGGTGGTGATGGTGGAGCCATGGCTGCAATTGAACGCCATGACTCCAAGCTTCATGCGGTTGCCGCCGAACAGCCGCGCCCGCGCGGTGTAGTCGTGAGTGGAGTTCATGTCCGGCGACCTCTAACTCGTGTCCCAGGCGCAGCGTATCACGGAGCGCAGAGAGGTGGTGCGCTGCAGACCCGACACGTCACCACTTCATCGGGCATTCCTGGTGATAGGGATCTTTCCAATCCCTGATCGCCGTATCCTTCAGCACGGCCTTCGGTTGTCCCTTCTCATCCTTCTTCACCTCCATGATGTAGAGGTTCTGGATCGGGAAATGGTTGCTGTTGAACTTGAATGACCCGCGCACCGACTGGAAGTTGGCCTTGCGCAGGGCCGCGCGCACCGCGTCCTTGTCTTCGATCTTGCCGTTAACGTCCCTGACCGCGGAATCGATGAGTTTGATCGCGTCGTAGCCCAGGGCCGCGAAGGTCGCGGGCTCGCGCCTGTATTTCGCCATGAACGAGGCGACGAACTTCTTGTTCGCCGCATTGTCGAGCTCCATCGCCCAGTTCGTGCTCATGATGATGCCGATCGCGGCGTCCCCCTGCGCCGGGAACGTCAGCGGGTTGGCGACCGGATCTTCGGTGTAAAAGGGAATCTGGTTCTGCAGGCCCGCCTGCGCGTACTGCTTGCTGAAGGCGACGCCGCCGGCGCCGACCAGGAAGGCGAACACCGCATCAGGCTTTTCGGCGCGAATACGGGCAATCTCCGGCGCGAAGTCGAGCTGGGAGAGCGGCGTATAGACCGGACCGATGGCCTTGCCCTTGAAGTATTTGATGGCCGCGCCGACGTGCTCGTAGCCGGCCTGATAATCCGCGCCGAGGAAGAACGCGCTCTTGACGCCCTTGTCGCTCATGTACTTGCCGGCCGCGGCCGGCCAGTCGTCGTTGGTGAACGACACGAAGAAGCCGTTCGGGTGGCATTCCTTGCCGGCGAATTGCAGCGGTCCGGCGAGCGCCCCGATCGCAAAGATGCCGGCATTGACGAAGGATTTGAACACCGGGATCAGCGTGTTCGAGGCGCCTAGCCCGGTGACGAAGTCGACCTTGGCGTCGTCGATCAGCTTCGAGGCGCCTTGCACCGCCTCGGCCGGATTGGTCTTGTCGTCGACCACCGTGTACTTGACCGGCAGGCCGCCGAGCTTGTTGCCGAGCTCCTCCAGCGCCAGGTCGATGCCGCGCTTGGTTTCGGTGCCCGCGGGCGAGATCGGACCGCTGAGCTGGGTGAGGTTGCCGAGCTTGACCTGATCGGCGGCCTGCGTGCCGGCGCAAAGCGCAAGCAGCATGCTGGTGGCGAGAGCCAGTCGTCGCATTGTTTCCTCCCTGGTTATTTGCCGCTTATGAAAGCGCAGCCGGCCGGGGGTGCCAAGCCTTAAATCGACCGGCCTTGATCCACCAGCAACGTAGCCGCCGTTTCAGACGCCCACGAAGCGGCGAATCGCCTCGTAGTCGCTGCCGAGCGCCTTCGAGTCCCCGCTCCAGCGCACGCGTCCCCGTTCGAGCACGTAGTGGCGGTCGGCAAGCCGCGCGAGAACCTTGAGATTCTTGTCCACGATCAGGATCGACTGCCCGGCGGCCTTGAGCTTGCGCAGCACCTTCCAGATCTCGTTGCGGATGAGCGGCGCGAGACCTTCGGTTGCCTCGTCGAGGATCAACAGCTCCGGGTTGGTCATGAGCGCGCGGGCGATCGCCAGCATCTGCTGCTCGCCACCCGAGAGCTGGCCGCCCATCTGGGTCCGGCGCTCGCGGATCCAGGGAAACAGCTCGAGGATCGCGTCGGTGGTCCAGCCCCGCTTGCCGTTCGGGCGTGACGCCGACGTGGCGGTGAGATTTTCCCAGACCGTGAGGCTCGGGAAGATGCAGCGCCCTTCCGGAACCAGGCCGAGGCCGAGCTTGGCGATGCGGAACGAGGCCAGCCCGCGCAGCTCGCGCCCTTCGAAGGTGATCGACCCGCCGTGCGGCGGCGTCATCCCCATGATCGAGCGGATGGTCGTGGTCTTGCCCATGCCGTTGCGCCCGAGCAGCGTCACCACCTCGCCGCGGCGCACCTCAATGTCCACGCCGAACAGGACCTGGCTCTGGCCGTAGCTGGTGTGCAGCCCCTCAACGATCAGCATCGAGGTCGCCTCCGAGGTCGTCATCCTCTTCGCCGAGATAGGCGACGCGCACGTCGGGATGATTGCGGATCTCGTCCGCCGTTCCGGACGCGATGATGCGACCGCCGACCAGCACCGAGATGCGGTCGGCCAGCGAGAACACCACGTCCATGTCGTGCTCGATCAGCAAGATGGTGTATTGCCGCTTGACGCTCGCCAGCAGCTTCGACATCGCGCGCGATTCCTCGAGCCCCAAGCCCGCCATCGGCTCGTCCAGCAGCAGCATCACCGGATTGGTGGCGAGCGCCATGCCGAGCTCGAGCTGCCGGTGCTGGCCGTGCGACATCCGGGCCGCGATGGTGTCGCCGACCCCGCCGAGACCGACGTCGTCGAGCAGCTTTTGCGCCGGCCGGCGCAGCGCGGGAATCCGCTCGGCGTCGCGCCAGAACCGGAAGCTGTGCGGCTTCCTCGCCTGCACCGCCAGCGCGACGTTGCTCTCCGCCGAAAAACTGGGAAAGATGCTGGTGATTTGAAACGATCGCGCCAGGCCGAGCCGCGCCCGTTGGGCGGTAGCGAGCGCGGTGATGTCGCGCCCGCGGAAGCTGATCCGCCCGGCATCCGGCGCGAGCTCGCCGGTCAGTTGCCCGACCAAGGTGGTCTTGCCGGCGCCGTTCGGACCGATCAGCGCATGGGTCTCGCCGGTGCGGATGCCGAGCGAGACGTCGTCGGTCGCGACCAGCGCGCCGAAGGCCTTGCGCAAATGATGGGTCTCCAGAAGGAATTCGCTCACCGGCCTGCTCCCGGATTGGACTTGGCGACGGCACCGCTCGCCACCGGGAAATCGACCTTCGGGGGAGCGGGCTTTCCTTCCGCGCCCGTGGCCCGGACGAGCAGGCCCCAAATTCCTTCCTTCATCAGCAGGACGCGCGCGACCAAGAGCGGCCCGAAGAACAGCATCCAGTGCTCGGTGAAGTCCGAGAGCACGTCGCGGAAGGCCAGAAAGAATGCGGCGCCGAGAATCGGACCGATGAGGGAATTGGCCGAGCCCAGGATCACCATGGCGAGCAATTCGCCGGACAGCTGCCAGCTCAGCCCCGCCGGGCTCACGAACTTGGCGTGGTTGGCCATCAGCGCGCCGGCAAGGCCGGCAATGCCGCCCGCGATCACGAACACCACGAGCTTGTACGGATAGGGCGGAAACCCGACCGCCGCCGCGCGCCGCTCGTTGTCGCGGATGCCGCGGATCACCATGCCGAACTCGGATTTGACGATCCGCTGCGACAGCAACACCACGAGCACGAGCAGGGCGAGAACCACGTAGTAGAAGGTCGTATGATCGGCGAGCGAAACGAAGCCCAGATGGTTGCGCTGCGGCACGGTGAAGCCGTCGTCGCCGCCCCAGTTCCGCAGGCTCTGGGCGAAGTAATAGACCATTTGCGCGAAGGCGAGCGTCACCATGATGAACTGGAAGCCGCGGGTGCGCAGCGAGAGGCTGCCGATGGCGAGCGCGAACAGCATCGACACCAGGATCGCGAGCGGCCACGCCACGAAGGCGTTGGTCACGCCGTAGACCGTGAGCATGCCCGCGGCGTAGGCGCCGACGCCGAACAAGGCGGCCTGTCCGAACGTGATCAGCCCGGTATAGCCGAGCAGCAGATCGACGCTGAGCGCCGCCATGCCGTAAATCGCAATCTGAGTGGCAAAACGCGTGTGGTAGACGCCGAAATAGGGCGGCAGCGCGATCGCGGCGCCGAGCAGCAGCAGGAGCAACAGGCCGCGTCGTCCGAGATACGCCATGTCAGCCCCGATGCGCCGCGAACAGGCCGGTGCGGCTGAACAGCAGCACCACCGCCATCAGCACGTAGACTGCCATGCCGACCAGCGCCGAGGTCGCGTTGGTCTGGATGACCAGCGGAATGAGGACGCGGCTCAAGGTGTCGAAGATGCCGACCATCAGCGCGCCGACCAGCGCGCCGCGTACCGAGCCGATGCCGCCGATCACCACCACCACCAGGGCGAGGATCAGGATCGGGTCGCCGGCGCCCGGCTCGACCGACAACAGCGGCCCCATCATGATGCCGGCCAAGGCGGCCAGCATGGCGCTGAGCGCGAACACCAGCGTGTAGAGCAGATTGATATTGATGCCGAGCGCGGCGACGATCTCGCGATTGTCGCTGCCGGCGCGGATCAGCGCGCCGACCCGCGTGCGCGTGATGAGCAGATACAGGAGCAGCCCGGCGACGATGGCGACGCCGGTGATGACCAGCCGATAGATCGGATAGGCGCCGCCCGGGATGATCTCGACCGAGCCGGTGAGGAACGGCGGGATGCTGAGCGGGATCGACTCGCGGCCCCAGATCACCGTGACCGCCTCGTTAAAGAACAGCGTCAGCCCGAACGTCGCCAGCACCTGATCGAGCGGTCCGCGGCGGTAGAGCGGCCGCAGCACGATGATCTCGAGCACGACCGCGACCAGCGCGGCCGCGATGAAAGCGAGCGGAACGGCGAGCGCATAGGATTGCGTCCAGGCCAGCGCGGCCATCAAAAAGTAGCCGCCGATCATGAACAGCGAGCCGTGCGCCAGGTTGATGACCCGCATGATGCCGAACACCAGCGTCACGCCGACGGCCATCAGGAACAGCATCATTCCGAACTGAAGGCCGTTGAAAAGCTGCTCGACCAGCAGGGCAAGGGTCATGACAGCTTTGATCTCGACGGCGGCGATGGAGGGGATCGGTCTCGTGCGACCGCTTGGCCCGCGCGACATGATACGCATCGGGCGAGAGAACCTGCAATATCTTCACCTGAGCGCTGCGCCGTGCTGCGGCGACGCGCCACGGTCGCTAGGACCTACTATCGTTGAAGCGTGAGTCGAATTCGTGTGTGAGCCGATGATCCGTCGGCAAACTCGGTCGGCTCCCTCTCCCATAGGGAGAGGGATGGGGTGAGGGGTTATGGTCTCTCGATGGGCTTCGAACCCCCTCACCCCAACCCTCCCCAGCCGAAGTCGGATATATCCGACTTCGGCCAATCTAAATTGCCGAACTCGGGTAAACCCGAGTTCGGGTGGGGAGAGGGAGCCCACCGAGATCGCGGCGCCGTCACCGAGTCACACAACCTCCATCGGCGCTGGTCGACGGACGGGTACCGGTAGTCTGTTTGATGTCCCGACGTCTACAATGCGCCGAAATCGACACCGGTGGAGAAGGGCAGTGTCATGAGCACAAGCGTCATTCGTCGCGTCGGCATCATCGGGCTCGGCAAGATGGGGCAGCCGATGGCCCGTCATCTGCGCAAGGCCGGGTTCGAGGTGACCGCGTACGATATCGATGATCTCGCCTGCCAACAGGCCGGGCGTTCCGGAATCACCGTAGCGGCCAATCCCCGCGCGGTGGCGGAACGGAGCGATTTCGTCATCGTCGTGGTCGGCTTCGACAAGGAGGCGGAAACCGTCCTGCTGGATGCGGACGGGATCGAGGCGGCCGCGCGTCCCGGCCTGATCGTCGGCATCGCCTCGACCGTCGCGCCGCGCACGATGGCGCGGCTCGCCACGCGGCTGGCGGGCAGCGGCATCGTTCTGCTCGACATGCCGCTTACCCGCGGCGAGCCGGCAGCCGAGGCCGGCCAGCTGCTGGTGATGGTGGGCGGCGATGCGGAGGCCTTCGAGTCGTGCCGGCCGGCGCTCGCGAGCTTCGCCAGCAGCGTTTTCCATCTGGGCGATTTGGGGGCAGGGCAGGTCGGCAAGATGGTGAACAACCTGATCCTGTGGACGTGCATCTCGGCCAACCACGAGGGCCTCAAGCTGGCCGAACTGCTAGGCGTCGACCAGGAGCGGCTGCGCGCGGCGCTCATCAAGAGCAGCGCGTCGAACTGGGCGCTGGAAACCCGCCCGGAGACCATGCCGATGCCCTGGGCCGAGAAGGATATGCGCATCGTGCTGAGCGAGGCCGACCGCCTGCGGCTGAGCGTTCCGCTCTGCGGTGTGGTCACCGAAATCGTCAAGAGCGTCAAGATCGAGCGCGGCTGGCCGACGCCGGCGCAGCGCGAGACGTGATCGTGCTCACCTCGCGCGCTGCCGAGGACGCGCCACCTTTCTGCCGGCAGGCGAATTCTTGCCCGCACGCGACTTCGAGGCGCGCGACTTGCTTGCATGACCCGCTCTCGTGCCGCCGCGCCGCGCGCGCGGCAGCTCGCCGCTCTTCTCGAGCCTGGTGGTCCAATATTCCCACGCCCGCGCCATCGGACGCGGCTGCAGCTGATAGGGCCCCGTGCGTTCCGCTTCGCCGCGGCTCAATGGGCCGATCTTCCCGATCATCATCGAGCGCAGCTGGATCTCCGCATTGGCGTGCGAATAGATCGTGCGGAACACCAGCTCGCGCAATGTGGTGCCGACCAGCGTCGCGCCATGCCGCCGCATCAGCACCATCCAATGCGCGCCGAGCGCCTTCGCCAGTGACCGGCCTTCCTCCGGCTTGACCACCAGCATGTTGGTGTCGCCGAAATCGTCGCGGCTGTCCCAGAACGGCGCCGCGGTGCCGAGCACCGCGCCCATGTGGAACACCGGCACCAGCTCGACCCCGGTGACGCAGAACGGCAGCACCGATGGCGAGTGGTGATGGCAGACCGCGTTGACGTCGGGACGCGCCTGATAGATGCAGCCGTGGATGACGCGCTCGCCGTAAAGCGTCACACCGGCGGCCGACACCGGCTCCGAGTCGAGCGTGAACTCGAAAATGTCCGCGGGCTCGATCAGCTCCGGGCTGCGGGAGCGGGCGAGCAGATAGCGGCCCGGGTCGGTCGGGTGGCGCACGCTGACATGGCCGAAGCCGTCGAGCACGCCTTCATGCGCGATGATGCGATTGGCGAGCGCGAGCTCGTAGCGGGCCTCTTCGAGCGGGCTGGGCATGGACGATTCCTTTCCTTGCTCGCACGGCGACATCTTTCCAAACGTCTCGTGCGCAAAGCTTGCGTTTATGTCGAGACGCGCCCAATCGAACAGAAACCGCATGCGAAGCCAATAGTTTCGTGCGAGACTTGACGCCACCCGCTTCAACGTGAAGGCCGACCGATCATGACCGAATCCAAGCTGTTCTCGCCGATCACGCTGCGCGGACTGACCCTGGACAACCGGATTGTGCTCTCGCCGATGTGCCAATATGCGTCGCGCGACGGCCATGCGAGCGAATGGCACGTCGTCCATCTCGGGCAATACGCGCTGGCGAATCTGGGCCTGGTGATCACCGAGGCGACCGCGGTCGAGCCGGCCGGGCGGATTTCGCCGATGTGCCTCGGGCTCTATTCGGATGAACATCAGGACATGCTCGCCCGCATCATCCGGTTCTATCGCGAATACGGCACCACGAAATTCGGCGTGCAGCTGGCGCATGCCGGCCGCAAGGCCTCGGTGCTGCCCTCGTTCATGATCCGCCGGGCGGTCACGCGTGAGGAGGGCGGCTGGACCCCGCTCGCGCCGTCCTATTACCAGGACCACGTCCATCCGCCGCCGGCGGTCATGGACGTCGCGTTGATCGAGCGCGTGAAGACCGCATGGCGCGACGCGACGCGGCGGGCCGCCGACATTGGCGTCGACATGATCGAGCTGCATTTCGCCCACGGCTATATCGTCAACCAGTTCCTCTCTCCGCTCATCAACACGCGGCAGGACCAGTACGGCGGCAGCCGCGAGAACCGAATGCGGTTCGGACTGGAAATCTTCGACCTCTGCCGGCGCGCCTTCCCGGCCGAGCGGCCGATGGGGGTGCGGATCTCCGTCACCGACTGGGTCGAGGGCGGCTGGGATATCGACGACTCGATTGCGTTCGCGAAGGAGCTCAAGACGCGCGGCTGCGACTACATCTGCACCACCAGCGGCGGCGTGTCGCTCGAGCAGAAGATCGACGCCAGGCCCGGCTACCAGGTGCCGCTGGCGGAGGCGGTGCGGCGCGGCGCCGGCATCGCCACCATGGCGGTGGGCCAGATCACCGAGCCGCGCCAAGCCGAGGCGATCCTCGCCGAAGGCCAGGCCGATATGGTCGCGATCGCGCGGCGCCTGATGTTCAGCCCGCATTGGGCCTGGAACGCCGCCTCGGAGCTCGGGGTGTTCCTGAAATATCCGCCGCGCTATCGCAACGCGCACCCGCGCATCGGGCAGGAGATGGATTTTCCCGAGTCGCCGGAGAAGCGGCGCAGGATGCTCGACGTGATGCGCGAGGAGGAACGGGTCTCGCAAGCGCGCAATTAGCGCGGTTTCAGTTGGTATCGAATCTGTCCGTCGTCATGACCGGGACAAGTCCAGGCATGACGGTGGGGAGATTCGATCGGAATCCGCTCGAGGGCGTGGAGCGGCAAGCTCGGGCCAGCCGCGCGATATCGGGCCGAGGCTACTACTGCGTCCCCAGTCCCAGGGTCTTCACCAGTTCACCTAGGTTCTTCACTTCCTCGGCGATCAGAACGGCCATGCGCTCTGGCGTGCTGGTGGCGATCAGCGTTCCATTCTCCGTCAGCCGCCGCACCAGGTCCGGCTCGCGCGAGGCCTTCACGAATTCGGCGTGTAGCTTCCCGACCACGGCACCCGGCGTCGCCGCCGGTGCCGCGAGGCCGAACCAATCGGCGACCCGGTATTGGCCAAGTCCCACCTCGACAACGGTTGCGATATTCGGCAAGCCGGGCAATCGCTGCTCAGCGTCGACGGCGAGAGCCTTCAACTTCCCGGCTTCCAGGTGCGACCGGGAGGCGGTGTAGGACGCGAAAGTGAAATCCACGCGGCCGGTGATGAGATCAGCCATCAATGGAGCGCCGCCGCGATAGTGCACGAACTGCATCGGGGTGTGGGTGGCAAGGCCGATCTTGGCGGCCATCAGGTGGCCTGGGCTGCCCGCTCCCGGCGATCCGAACGACAGCCCCCCTGGTTTCGTCCTTCCAAGGTCGAGCAGCTCGGCCACGCTGTTGGCCGGGCTGTCCACGGGCACGAGCAACAAGGCGGGCAGCCGGAACAGCAACGTGATCGGCGCGAAGCTCTTGATCGGATCGTACGGCGCTGGTTGCATGGCCGGCTGCCAAGAAAACTGGGCGCCGACGATGATCAGAAGCGTATAGCCATCCGGCGGTGCGTTCTGCACGGTCGCGGCAGCGACAGACCCGCCGCCGACCGGTCGGTTCTCGATAATAATTTTCTGGCCGACGCTTCGCGACACGACATCGGCATAAATGCGCGTGCTCACATCGGTGATGCCGCCCGGCGCGACCCCGACAACGATCGTGAGCTGGCGATTCGGATAGTCTTGCGCGTGCGCGCTGAGCGGGCAGAGCAATGTAATGGCTAGCACGAAACCAGCCCGAGCCAACAGACAGCCAAGCATCGCGTCCCTCCTGTTTCGCTTCTTATGGGTTTTTGCGGTTCCCGTCCGTGCCCCCGCCGCCGTTTCGAGCGGTTCGGAGGTTATGTCGTCGCCAAGCTCAGGGCGCAAGGGTTCGAGCCGCTCGGCGGCCCGCACGAGGAGTTTGCCCGCTTCATTGCCCGCGAGACCGTCAAATGGGGCGCCGCCGCCGAGGCCGCCGGCCTGAAGAAATAGCAAGCACCCGCGACGACGCGCGCTGCCCGATTGGAGCTTTGTCATCGGGCGCCGCAAGGAGCTCGGCAACCGCGCTGCTCGACCGGTCAGGCCCGGCGTGCGCCTGAAATGTCAGCAAAGCTGTCATTGCCGGATGAATGGCGCGTGACGTCTGGCCCGGGAGCCAAGGTGCGGCATTTTGTTCTCCGGCAACGGACTCGCACGTCTTCGTCGGCGAAGCGACGGGTGCCAAAATACAGTCGACCGGGCCAGACGACTCATCCGTCGACTCGTCAACGAACAAGCATCCGGAGGGAAAACACATGCTCAAGGTCATATGGTTGTGGCTGCTGGCAATGTTGGCCGCCGTCGAAGTCCATGCGCAAACCGAGCAATACCCGAGCAAGCCGGTGAAGATCATCGCGGACTCGGCTGCCGGCAGCACGCCGGACGTCGTCCTGCGGCTGGTCGCCGATCGGCTGAGCCAGAGCTGGAACCAGCAGGTTCTGGTGGTCAATCATCCCGGTGCTGCCGGCAGCATCGCAGCGCGAATCGCAGCCGAGGCTGCGCCCGATGGCTACACGTTTTACATGCCGGTCCTGTCCACGTTCGTGTCGCTGCCGGGAGCCGCGCCCAATGTGCCGCTCCAGGTGCCGCGCGATTTTGCCGCGATCGGGTTCGCGGCCGAAAATCCCATGTTTGTTGCGGCCGCTCCATCGCTCGGCATTGCGAATCTGCCGGATCTGATTTCGCGGGCGAAGCAGCGCCCGGGCGAAGTTTCCTGTGCGGTCACCGGCGTCGGCAGGCTCACGCACCTCACCGCCGAGCTGCTGCAAAGCCGGGCCGGGATAGAGCTGCTGATCGTTCCCTATACCGGCGGCCCCGCCCACGCGCTCGGCGATGTCATGAGCGGCCGCGTAAACTTCGTCGTCGAAGGCTATTCCGGCATGGCCGGGGCGATCCAAGCAGGCTCGGTCAAAGCCATCGCGGTCGCGTCGGCCCAGCGTCTGGCCGAGTTTCCCGGCCTGCCGACGGTGGCGGAAACGATCCCGGGCTTCCTGGCAACCGGCTGGCAAGTCCTGGTGGCGCCGCTCGGCACGCCCGAAACCATCATCCGGAAGGTGAGCGAAGATCTGCGCAGGGTCGTCACGGATCCGGATTTGCAGAAGAAGATTGCGGCGCGCGGCAGCTACACGCGGGCAATGTCGCCGGCGGAAACCACCGAGTTCATTCAGGAGCAGCAACGAATGTGGAAGCCATTGATGGATCACATCGCCAGCAGGAAGCAATGAATGCTCGTCGGGTCATGAGCGTCGCCCGACCTGAACCCTGCAGCGGGGCGCGCCTCTACTCAGGCTTGATCTTGGCGTCCTCGATGACGCGTCCCCATTTGGCGTGCTCGCTCACCATGAAGGCGCCGAACTCCGCCACGCTCATCTGCAGGACATCGACGCCCTCGAACGCGAACCGCTTGCGCAGCTCGGGCGAATCCTGGATCGCCGAAATCTCCTTGTGCAGCAGCGCGACCACCGGCGCGGCCGTACCGGCCAGCGCCACGATGCCGATCCAATTGGCGGCCTGATAGCCGGTCAAGCCCCCTTCGGTCATGGTCGGAAGGTCCGGCAGCGCGGGGCTGCGCTTAAGCGCGCCCACGCCGACCGCCCGCAGCTTGCCGGAGCGGACGTGACCGACGATCGACGGTATCGAGGCGAACGAGGCCTGGCTGTGCCCGCCCATCACGTCGATCATGGCCGGGCCCGCCCCGCGGAACGGCACGTGCAGAAGATCGACTCCGGCCGTGAGCTTGAACAGTTCAGCGCCCAGATGCATGAACGTGCCGACGCCGGAGGAGGCATATCTCAGTTCGCCCGGCTTCTGCTTGGCCAATGCGACAAACTCATTCATCGACTTGGCCGGCAGGTCGGCGTTGATCACCGCCACGATCGGGGCGGTGGCGAGAACCGAGATCGGCGTGAAATCCTTGATCGTGTCGTAGGGCAGCGTACGCATCCACGGATTGATCGCGATCGCGATCGAGACGATGAGCAGCGTGTGGCCGTCCTTCGGCGCATTCGCCACCAGCTCGCCGGCGACCGCGCCGCCCGCCCCGGTCTTGTTTTCGACGACGAACTGCTTGCCCAGCCGCTCGCTTAATTGCGTCGCGATGAGACGGGCCACGATGTCGTTGAAGCCGCCGGGCGGGAACGGAACGAGGACCCGTACCGACTTGGTGGGGTAGTTCTGCGCCGCGACGGCCGTCGTCCGCGCCAACACGATGCACGCGGTCCTCAGCAGCAGTGCGCAGAGTCTCGTCATGGGTCGTCCCCGGGCTTTCCGATGGCTAGTTCACACGCGTTTTCCTTCCCGTTGCGGGCCCGCCGGCCCGTCCGTCCAGTATGCCACGTCGCCAGAGGCCGTGCCGCCAGCCAAAATGTCGCCCTTCAAGGCATGGTCGAACCGCGTCAGCTCGCCGGTCTTGAGCGTGCCCGCCGGCGCCAGCCTGTCCACGAGCCGACATGCGCGCTCGGAAGCACCCATGCAGCATCGCGACATCCGTTCAGGTCAGCGCGCGCAGGTCTCGCCGCAAGCGGTCGGCGCCGGCACGCGGAAGCAGGCGGTCGATATCGGCATGCGTACGTCGCCAGACCGGTACGGCGCGCGCCAGCAGCGCCCGGCCCGCGGGCGTCAGCTTGAGCCGGCGACTGCGTCGGTCGTCGGCGTCGACCATCACCGTGACGAGGCCGCGCCGCTGCAGCGGCTTGAGCGCGGCGGTGAGCGTGGTGCGGTCCACGGAAAGCACGGAGGCGATCGAACCGATGCCGGGCGGCTCGGGCCGATTCAGCGACATCATCATCGAGTACTGCCCGCTGGTGAGGCCGAGCGGCCGCAGCGCGTCGTCGAAACGCCGCGCCAGCGCCCTCGCCGCGCGCTGCAGGTGAAGGCACAGGCACGTGTCCCGAACGAAGCGCGTGGTCTCGAAGGGAATTGCGGCTGCCTTTGACACGCCACAATTATGTTGATATCAACCTATTACGTCAAGCAAGAACGTGAACGGAGTAGATCATGCAGATGACTGCGCAAAAGATCATGCCCTGCCTGTGGTTCGATACCCAGGCCGAGGAGGCGGCGAAATTTTACGCCTCCGTCTTCAAGGATTCCAAGGTCGGAAAAATCAGCCGTTACGGGAAAGAGGGATTCGAGATTCACGGCAGGAAGGCGGGAACCGTCATGACCGCGGAGTTCGAGATCGAAGGGCAAAAATTCGTCGCCCTCAATGGCGGCCCGCATTTCAAGTTCAACGAGGCGGTGTCGTTCCAGATTCACTGCGAAACGCAGCAGGAGATCGATTACTTCTGGAGCACGCTTGCCAAGGACGGTGAAGAGGGGCCCTGCGGCTGGCTAAAGGACAAGTTCGGGCTCTCGTGGCAGGTCATCCCGAAAGCGCTGCCCCAGATGCTGATGGACGAAAATTCCGAAAAGGCGCAACGGGTCATGCGGTCGATGTTGCAGATGCGCAAGATCGACCTTGCGGCCCTGGAACGGGCGCAAGCCGCCTGACCGCGGGCCATTTGCGCCATCGCAACAAACTTTCGAAAAGGAGAGACCCATGCCGGTGACACCGTATCTGTTCTTCGACGGCCGCTGCGAGGAGGCGCTCGAGTTCTACAAGAAGGCGCTCGGCGCCGAGGTCGGGATGATGATGCGTTTCAAGGAAAGCCCGGAGCCGCCGCCGCCGGGCCAGGTTCCGCCCGGCAGCGAGAACAAGATCATGCACGCGTGCCTCCGCATCAACGGCGCGGCCGTGATGGCCTCCGACGGCTGCGCGCAGGGCAAGCCGAAATTCGAGGGCTTCTCGCTCTCCGTCGATGCCAAGGACGAAGCCGAGGCCGACCGCATGTTCGCGGCGCTCGCCGACGGCGGGCAGGTGCGAATGCCGCTCGCCAAGACGTTCTTCGCCAAGCGCTTCGGCATGGTCGCCGACCGCTTCGGCGTGGGCTGGATGATCATCGTGGAGCCTTGAGCGCCGGACCCCGCATCTGGCTCTGGGATCATCGTCAACCTCGAGATCGCAAAAAGCTCGGCATTGAGCTTCCATCGCCGTTGCTTACCCAGGCCGACGCGGTGATCGGGTAGGGGATCAGACGATGTGATTGCGCAGGAGCGTCTCACCCCGCCAGATGCGCTCCAGGTTTTCCAACAGCAGGTCGATGACGTTGTCCTCGTAGCGCCGGGTCTCGCCAGCGGTATGCGGCGTGATCAGCGCATTGTCGAGCGCCCACAGCGGCGAGGCGGCGGGGAGCGGCTCGTCCACGGTGCAGTCGATGCCCGCCGCGGCGATGCGCTTGCCCGCGAGCGCTTCGACCAGCGCCGGCTCGTCGACCACGCGCCCGCGCGCGACGTTGACCAGAATGGCCGACGGTTTCATCGCGGCCAGCGCTTGCGCGCCGATCAGCCGCTCCGTATCCGGCGTGAGCGGGCAGGTGAGGGCGACGACGTCGGCCTTCGGCAACAGGTCGTGCAGGCGATCCTGCGAGAACGCCGCATCGGCAGCGCCCGCGCCGGTCGACGCATCGCGCTTGGTGGCGATCGTCCGCATTCCGAAGGCGCGCGCCAGCGTCGCCAGCCGCGAGCCGATGTGCCCGAGCCCGACGATCAGCAGCGTCTTTCCCGCGAGCTCGTCCTCGCGCTGCGACATGTCCGAGATCATGCCGCGCCAGTGCCGCCTGACCTGGTTGTCGCGCGCCAGGTGCAACTGCCGCTGCAGGGCCAGGATCAGTGCCATGGCGTGCTGCGCCACGGCTTCCGAATTCACGCCCTGCGCGCTCGCCAGCCGGATGCCGGCTGCGGTGAGCGCGTCGCGCGCATACTGGTCCGTGCCGGCGCTGATCGACTGGATGAAGGCCAGCCGCGGCGCCCGCGCGATGAACTCGTTGCGCCACATCATGGACACACTCAGGACATCGAATTCGCCGAGCCGCGCCGTGAGGTCATCGAGGGTGCTCACCTGGAAATGCCTTATGCCGGTCGCTCGCAGCGCGAACCGTTCCGTCATGCGATATGCGACGTGGGCAAAGCAGATCGTAAGGTTTTCTTTCGCAGGGATGGCGCGCATTTGGGTTCCGTGGTGAACTTAGTCCAGCTTATCCCATCAGCCAGCGACGAAGATCGCAATTTCACGCGATCCCGGTCGCGCGAACGGCAAATGGACGTCCGCCGACGTTGGCCTTGTCACGACCATCACCGTCCACCATTATTCCCCCGACCAGAGAGCAAACAAGTTGCCTGCCTGGCGATCGCGAAGCCGTCGTCGAAATGGAAGCAACCGCGCCCGGGAGAGGTCCAAATGGTTGAGATCAGACCGACCGGACGAGCGCTCGGGGCGGCCGTGGAAGGCCTGGACTTGTCGAACCCGCTGAGCGAGCGGGACTTCGGCATCGTTCTCGGCGCGCTCGGCCGCTACGGCGTGCTGTGCTTCCCGCGCCAGCGGCTCGACGCCGCCTCGCTCAAGGCCTTCAGCGGCCGCTTCGGGGAGCTCGAGGTCAACGTCGTCAGCAGCTCGTTCCAGGACGAGAAGCATCCCGAGGTGATGATCCTCTCCAACATCACCCGCGACGGCCGGCCGGTCGGCCTCGCCGACGCCGGCCAGGACTGGCACACCGACATGTCCTACAGCCGCACCATCGCGTTCGCCAACGTGCTCTATGCCATCGCGGTTCCGCGCCGGGCCGGCCAGCCGCTGGGCGGGACCGAGTTCGCCAACATGCACGCCGCCTACCAGGCGCTGCCGGACGACATCAAGCGGCGGCTCGCGGACGCCACCGTGCTGCACGATTTTGCCAAGTTCTGGGACAAGATGCGCGACAAGCCGGGCAGCACGCGCGCGCCGCTGTCAGCCGAGCAGCGCCGCAAGAAGCCGCCGGTGTCGCATCCGATCTTCCTGACCCACCCGATCACCGGACGAAAGGTGCTGTACGCCAACCCCGGCTACGCGATCCGGATCAACGAGCTTCCGCAATCGGAAAGCGACGAGCTGCTCGAGTTTCTGTTCGCGCACCAGCTGCAGGAAAAATTTCGCCACGTCCACCAATGGACCGAGGGCGACGTGCTGATGTGGGACAATATCGGCACCGTGCATTATGCGCGGCCCGACTACGGCCCCGACGAGCACCGCCTGATGAAGCGGTGCCAGGTCATGGCCGACCGGGTCTTCGACCGCGACTTTGCCGGCCGCGCGATCCTCGGCTGATGGCCCTTGTAGGGTGGGCAAAGGCGCACGCACGAACGCGTCGGGCGCTCGCGGCAAGCTCGATTGCGTGCGCCGTGCCCACGCGGGACCTTGCCTGCCCCGCGCGAAATCCGGGGCTAACCTCGGCGCACGTGACCCCGCATTTCGCTTCGCTCATGCGGGCTACCTGCTAAGAGGCCGATGAGCGTGTCCACTGAAGGAAAGCGCCAGGACGGCGGGCTTGCCGAAAACGGCCGCGTGGTGTTCCAGGCCCTGCTCATCGCGCTCGCGATCCGCATCCTGCTGTTCCAGCCGTTCAGCATTCCGTCCGGGTCGATGAAGGCCACCCTGCTGATCGGAGATTATTTGTTCGTCTCGCAATACAGCTACGGCTACAGCCGCTATTCGCTGCCATTCTCGCCGCCGCTGTTTTCCGGCCGTATCTTCGGCTCGCCGCCGGAGCGCGGCGACGTGGTGGTGTTCCGCCTGCCGAAGGACGATTCCAGCGATTACATCAAGCGCGTCGTCGGCCTGCCGGCGACCGCATCCGGATGGTCGACGGGCTGCTTCACATCAACGGCGTGCCGGTCGAGCGCGAGCGCGTCGCCGATTTCATCGACGATGAAAACGGCGGCGCCGACCGCGTCCGGCGCTGGCGCGAAACGCTGCCCAACGGCGTGACCTACGAGTCGCTCGATCTTGAGGACGACGGGCCTCTCGACAATACGCAGGAATATGCGGTCCCGCCCGGACACTACTTCATGATGGGCGACAATCGCGACAATTCGGCCGACAGCCGCGTGCTGTCGGCGGTCGGCTACGTGCCGTTCGAGAACCTCGTCGGCAAGGCGCAGATCATCTTTTTTTCGATCGGCGACGGCGAGCCCGCTTGGCACATCTGGAGTTGGCCATGGTCGGCGCGCTGGCGCCGGCTGTTCACGATCGTCAGATGAGCCGAACGTGCACAAGCTCGGTCACTACAACGGGAAGAAGCCCAGCTTGCGCAGCGCCAGGCTTCCCCGGAGCAGTGGTACGAAGGCTACATTCCACTACCCCATACGGGGGCATCAGCGATCAGAACGCTGACACGACGCTGCGAGGCGGGGGCGGTAGGATGATCGGTGAATATGAAACAGCAGCAGCGTGGCAGCTCGGTCACATGCGATTGAATGCCGTCGCGGGGTGGACCCGGTCTACTCCACCTTGACGTTTGCAGCCCGGATGATCGGCGTCCAGCGCGCGATCTCGCTCTTGACCAGGGCGAGGAACGGCTGCGGGCCGCGCTTGGGCTTGTCGGGAATGTCGCAGCCGAGAACGAGCAGGCGTTTGCGCGTGGCGTCGTCATCGAGCGCCTTGTCGAGCGCATCGACGAGCTTGTCGAGGATCGGCTTCGGCGTCGCCTTGGGCGCGAACAAGCCGTTCCAGGCCGAGGCCTGGAATTCGGGCAGCCCGGCCTCCATGCTCGTGGGCACGTTCGGAATGACCGGATTGCGCGCGGCCGATGAGATCGCATAGACCTTGATCTTGCCGGCCTCGAGATGCGCACCGCCGGTGATGATATCGGCGCACATGTAGTCGACCTGACCGGCCACCAGCGCGTTCATGGCCGGGGCGCCGCCGTTGAAGGGCACCAGCGTCGGCTTCACATCCAGGAGCGAATTGAGCAGCAGGCAGGTGGTGAAGAAGATCGAGCCGACGCCGGCATGCGCCTGGTTGAGCGTGCCGAAGTTCGCTCGCAGATAAGCGGCGAATTCCTTGAGGTCCTGCGCCGGAAAGTCCTTTCTTGCCGCGACGATCAAGGGAAACGCGGTGACCATGCCGATCGGCTCGAAATCGACGTCGGGCTTGTAAGCGAGGTTCGGATAGAGCGCGACCGAGGCGGCGTGCGTCCCCATCTGGCCCATCAGGATGGTGTAACCGTCCGGATCGGCGCGCATCGCCCGGGTCGAGCCGGTGGTGCCGCCGGCGCCCGAGACGTTCTGCACCACAATCTGCTGGCCGAGCGTGCGCGACATGTGGTCTCCCACGATGCGGGCGGCGACGTCGGTGCTGCCGCCGGGCGGGAACGGCACGATGAGCGTGATGGCGCGCGCCGGATAGGCTTGCGCCCTCGCGATCCGGGAGACGGCCGGGAGCACGGCTGCGCCCGCGGCCAGATGCAGGAATTGTCTACGCGGAAGTTTCATGATGCCTCTGCGATGCCGGCAACGCCCAGGTGCGGGCGGGCAGGCGTGGACGGACAAGGACCGCGGTCATGCTACACGACTTGTCCGTGTCCGCGGAAGGCACATTGAAGCGCACTTGCTGCCGCCTATTGACCCCCTCGCCGGTGCCTTTCAATCCATTGCCACCGGCGGGTTTGATGCCCTCGATGTCCTGGCGAGCCCGATCGTCACCGGGAGCGGGCGCGCATCCTCGCCTTCTGCCGCGACATCCGAATGCCCGGCCTTTTTCAGGCGCGTCCGTTTGTCGAAGCCGGAGGGCTGGTGTCCTACGGTCCGAACTTCGAGCGTCTCTTCCATCGCATGGCTTATTACGTTGACCGGATTCTAAGGGGCGTCAAGCCCGCGGACTTGCCGGTGGAGCGACCAACCACGTTCGAGCTGATCATCAAGAGCCGGATTTATGAGTACGCGCCCTAATCGATTTTGATGCCGACCGACTTGATGACGGCGCTCCATTTGGCGATTTCCGATTTAAGGAGCTTTTCAAGCTCCTCGGGCGAAGAGCCCTCAGCCACATAGCCAGTTTTGGCCAGCTTGTCTTTGATCGCCGGGTCGGTGAGAGCTGTGTTGGTATCGGCGCTGATCTTGCGGACGATCTCAGGCGGCGTCTTGGCCGGAACGAACAGCGCCTGCCACGCCGTCACGTCGTAACCCCGGACGCCCGCCTCTGCGATGGTCGGCACATCCGGGGCTGCCGCATCTCGTTTCGGTCCGGTGGTCGCCAAGACGCGAACCTGCCCCGACCGTGCGTAGGAAAGCAATGTGCCGCTGCCGAAATAGCAGTCCACGCGACCCGGTATGAGGTCTGTGAAGGCGGGCGAAGCGCCGCGATAGGGAACGTGCGTCATCTTGATGTCGGCCATCTGTAAGAACAACATCTCGGCCAAGAACGGCGCACTGCCGGTGCCGGGCGATGCCATCGTGAGCTTGCCAGGACGGGACTTGGCATAGTCGATAAACTCCTTCATCGAATGGGCCGGCGAGGAGTTCGGCACGAACACGAAATAGGCAAGCTGGGTGACAAGCGAGACTGGCGCAAAATCCGCAATCGGATCGTAGCTCAGCGAGCGGTAGAGGCTGGTGTTCACCGCAAGGGACGCGGTGGCGAACAAGACCGTGTATCCGTCGGGATCGGACCGCGCGGCGTATTCGTTGCCGATGTTGGTGCCGGCGCCTCCCTTGTTCTCAATGAAAACCTGCTGACCCCACATCGTTGAAAGCTTTTCGGCGAGCATGCGTGCGACGATATCCGTCGGGCCCCCGGCAGCGACCGGCACAATGAGGCGCACGGGTTTATTTGGGAAATCGGCCTTCGGCGTTTGCGCGCGCCCCTCCCGAATGAGGTTCGGCGCGAATGCCTGCGCGGCCGACAAGGCAATCAAGTGACGACGGGTGAGCATGTCGGTACCCCCGCTGTCTCGATATTTACACTCTATCCCTCAGCCGAGGCCTGACATACTTGGCGAAAGGTCGCGCCCTCGACGTAGCCGGTCTCCTTCAGGCCCTGGCGGAGTGCCCGCAGGCGGTCCGCGAACGGGTCAGCCGATTGGCTGAAGAGGAACCCGACCACCGGCATCGCCGGCTGCTGCGCGCGCGCCGCCAGTGGCAGCGACCCGGCGACGGCCGTGCCGCCGAGAAGCGTGATGGAACATCGAGCGGAAGTAGCTCGCTTACTCTGCCTTGATGCCGGCCGCCCGGATCACCTTGGCCCACTTCTCGGTCTCGCCGGCGATAAACTTTTCGAAGTCGGCAGGCGAACCCGCGAACACGGCACATCCCAGATCGGCGAGGCGCTCCTTCATCTTGGCGTTGGCGAGAGCGGCATTGATCTCCTTGTTGAGCTTCTCGACGATCTCCGGGGGCGTGGCTTTGGGAGCGGCGATCCCATACCAGCCGCTGGCCTCGTAGCCCGGCAGAAATTCGTCCATGGCCGGGACGTCCGGCAAAACCGCCAGACGCTTCGCGGTGGTCACTGCGAGCGCGCGCAGCTGGCCGGCCCTGATATATCCCAGCGACGACGGCAGGACGCCGAACATGACTTGCACCTGCCGCGCCGCTCAGCAGGGTGATGAACTCGCGCCGCTTCAATTGATCGAATTGCATCTGATCCCGCCGGGGCCGCGCACACCAGGATATCGAATTGGCAAGGATCAGTCAGCGGGCATGACAGACATTTTGCAATCGCTCATCGGCTTGCCTGCCAATCCGAGGTCTGCTGTGGGTCGCGTTGCCTTGCTGCCTCCATGGAAGGCCGCCGAATTGCCTTCCGATCGGAACGAATTCTAGTCAGCTTACGTTGGCAAGGAAGATGACAGTCGGCGGGCGCATGATATGGTCACGGCGAGCTACTACAGAGAGCAAGCCCGTATCTTGATATCGCGGGCGGCCAGCGCCACGGACCCCGCAGCCGCTGAACGGCTGCGTCAACGCGCCAGAGAATATCAGATGCTGGCCGAAGACCTTGAAGACCCGCCCCCGCCGCCCCCGCGGGAAGCGGCCAGAGAAGTGGTTCAACAACAGCAGCAGAATCAGCCCAAGCAGCGTGATGATAAGGAATAGGGTACCGCCTCATGACCACCACTAATGTGACCGGTACCGCACCGACGGTCCTCGCGCCGACTCGGGAAGAGCTTATTCGCGCCTTGCGCAAGCGGCACCCGCGCATAAGCGATGAGGGGCTCGGCAAATTGTTCGACCAGCGGCTTGCTCGCGATGCCATCGATGTCATTCGCGGCCAGGCCGGCGAGATCGATATCCGACTGACCGGAGCCACGCGGCGCAATTAACGACAATGCCGGTTCAATTCCGCGGCGCTTGATTGGTCGCGACATTCCGGCGGCCATTGATCGGCGGGATTTAGTTGAAGTTTTCTTTTACTGGCGAAGTCGCAGGGTACCGCCGGGGCGCTTCTCGACTCACATATGATTCCCATGAACGGTCAGTACAATGCGGTGGAGCAGCGTGACTGTGGCGCCCGAGCGCGGAGGGTGCGCTTGAGGGTGGTGGCGCCGAGGGCGGGGTCCTTTAGCCTGCCGCGGAAGACGAGCAATGAAATCTTCAGTCGTCAAACGCTCCGTCATCATCGCTGGCCATAAGACGAGCGTTAGCCTCGAAGACGCATTCTGGAAGGGGTTAAAGGAGATCGCCAGCACGCGCGACATGACCTCGTCCGACCTCGTCGCCGCGATCGATTCTGAGCGGCAACAGGGCAATCTATCGTCGGCGATCCGACTGTTCGTGCTCGACTTCTATCGTCGGCAAGTTTCTGTCGAGCAAGCAGCACGACCGAAGGAATCAGATGGTGATCACCGGTCGCACCGGAGGGTATCATAGAACTCCCGATGGGGCGTGCGGCCAGCCACGCGTCTCATTCCACTTGAACTCAATTGGCTCTCGCCCGTGAGGTTCGACTTTGCGGACGCATTCCGCCAAGTCGGCATCTACACTGGCCGCATTCTCAAAGGCGCCAAGCCCGCCGATCTGCCGGTCGTACAGCCCACCAAGTTCGAACTAGTCATCAATCTCAAAACTGCCAAGGCGATGGGGCTCGAGATTCCCGCAAAGCTGCTCGCGCTGACCGACGAGGTGATCGAATGAAGGTGCGCAAGTTCATGGCGCTGCTCGGCGCGGCGGTTGCCTGGCCGGTCGCCGCGCGTAGCCGTGCAAAGTGCGCGGCCGAAGGTTGGCGCTCGAGCTCGCTTCAGTCCGCGGAGGTAATGTCGTCCTTCCCGGCTAATCGGGAAGCCGCAACGCGCTACCGCCCTGGAGATACGGTGCTCGGCTATACTGCCGGCGATCGGGCGGGGCTAATTCGGAGTAGTGCGATGCGTTGTATGGTCTGCGACGCTGAGATGATCTTGATAAAGGTTGTCCAGGACGACACCATGCCGGTCCCCGGCTTCGAGCGCCGCACCTTCATGTGTTCGGCATGTCATGATGTCGAGCGGCATCTGGCCTTTGTTAAACAGGGCCGGGAGAGGGACAGCGAGCCTATGCCGGTGCATGCGGCGCCACCCATTTCAGAGGCGCAAAGTGACAACGAGCCTCTGCCGCTGGTGGACGCGGCACCATCCATGGCGCCTGCTTCGGCAGTCCTGGATGAGCCCCCTGCCGCTCGCGGTCTCTTCAGGCGCGTGGTAGCGAAGGTGGTAGGGACGACGTTCAGCCGCGCATGAAGCGCGGACGCCCGACGCTGCCGTTACCTGAGGCCCCCTGTCGAGGGGCCTCAAGATTTCCGTTGCAGGGTCGTTGCTATCGCATGTCCCGGAAAAAGCCTGCCCCGGATCTGATCATAAGCGCGTTCACGCGCGTCTTCCGACGCGCTATGGGTGGGAACCGGCTTTTCCGAACAGGACATGCGCAAATGAACAAAGCTAGTGCCGCTTTTGAACCCGAAGTTCGCAACCGCACTTGCCGCACGATGTGTGCGAACTTCGGGTTCGCGGCACTAGGCGTCGATCGGACCGAAGCGCACCCACCCAAGAATTCCGGTAAAACCCCACCGTTATTGTTTGACCGCATTGCTTCGTGAGGGGGCGACGACCGCACGAAACATAAAATTATCAATCTTGTCTGATGATGGGTTCGATGTGGTGCCTGAGTGCGAGATGACAAAAGCAAAACGCGCTTGGCGCAAGGCAAACGCCTACGTGCGATCCGGTCAACACGCCAAGGCGATCGACTGGCTATCCAGGACACAGGCGATCCTCGATGGCGATCGACCCCGCCGACAGCGCCTCGATGACTGGAAAGCCGACTATATGCTTGCGGCAGTCGTCGTCTTGGTTCTGCTCTGGGTCGCCAACGGCTGATGCAGGGGCCTTGGCCGAGGTGCTGGCCGAATCCGTGGGACGTGGCATGATACCGTCATAGCTGCGCCGACTCAGATAGTTGTCTCGCCGGATTGGCGGCGATCACCGGACTGACCAACACCGCCGATCCGAGAGCCTCGGTCGCGGCCAACACCGACCGGGGCTCTCTCAATTTAATGTGGAGGTTTCGGACGGTAAGATCCTTTCCCACGCCCGCCCCGCCGCTTGAAGAAAAACCGGACATTTGCTCTGCGAAGATGGACTCGACCCGCTCTTCCGCCATGCTTTTTCCAATGCCCCGCACTGCCTCCGTGAGCGCGTTCAAAACATCTGCGAAGGTTTCGCTTAGGTCAGAGCGCATTCTTGATTGTCAACGGGGGACAATTGCCGATCTGCTGAGCTTCGACCCCCTTGCAACACCCCATACCGCCGCGATTGGGTGTGCTATCGTTTCGAAAGTCCTTTTTTTGCCAAGAGAATCTGAATGAAAACTGGGCGTTAACACGCACTTAAGCGCACCGGAGATACGATTGATCGGATAGCGCCGCATTCTGACGGCCTGAGCAGGTGTGCCCACGTTCGGATCGGTCCCAAGCAGGAAGTCCAATCGCTCATTGCGTCTTGCGAGCGAGGCGGCACGTGGGTGCAGGCAGACGACGGACTGACGTTCGGGGCTGCGATAATGATCAAATTTGATGATTTGCCGCACACAAATCGGACGCTGCTCCTCGCGACGCTCGAATTGGAAATCGCAGAGGCGAAATGCACGAACATTCTTCAGCTCGCGCACAAGCGCAACCTGCCGATCCAGGAAATCTGGCGCGACATCTGCCGAAAAACCGGACAACCACGTTGTACGGTGCCAGCTCCTGTCATGGTATCGCGAGATCAGTGGTTGGAATCCGCGACCTCAGGACGTCTGGACTCCACAACCGCGACATCTGCTTTGGACCCCCCAACACCAACATCTTTGAAGGAAGGCAGCGTGAACGCCGGCACGATCGCCGTGCCAGTCGTGTTAGTGAAGCAGCCGAGGGCGGCCCCGGTGCCGGCGTTCAGCGCGCAGCGTGCTCAGAACCTTCGGGCTCCGCTGATTGCCGGGCTGGTCGCTATTCTCGCGCTCGGTGTTGGATTCCTCGTATTGGTCGCAAGCCCCAATTCGACGGTTGCGCCGCAGGCATCATTGCAAATCCCGAATGCAAAGCCCGACGATGTCCTTCGCGGAGCTACAATCATCCGTGACCAGAGCGGCGAGAGTGCTAAGCCGGAGTTCGATCCAAACAGCGTGCCGCCGCCCCAAGGCACGATCCGTCGCCTCGAGGGGATCAGCAAATCGTTCTGGAAACGATAGCGCGGGCTGCCGAGGTGACCCTCGGATATCAAGGTCCATGGCGCTAATGTAAGGGCTATTGCACGACGGCCTGCGTGAGCTTGGCAATCTCGGCCTCAATGATGCGGATCCATCCGAGGTGCGACGGCGACAGACGGACCTGTGATTTGAGCCAGGTGAGGATCGCGAGCGCCTCGTTCAAGCGAGCACGCGGGTCGTCACCCGCCTGCGCGAGCTTATAGAGCGACACGACCACGTCCGTTTGCCATTGCGTATTGCTCTTGTCCCGCTCGGCCAGCGCCTTGACGAGTGCGAGGCTCTCGCGGTAGGCGACTAAGGTCTCGTCGAGCTTGCCCTGCGCCCTGAGCACGTCGCCGACCTTGTTGTACGACACCGACAGATCGCGCTGCCACTCCGTTTTGCCACGATCGGCGGCGACCAGGCGTTCCGCGATGGCGATGCCGTCACGGTAGGCTTTGAGCGCTTCAGCGAGTTTGCCCTGCGCCACCAGCACGTCGCCGATCTTGCTGTACGACACGGACAGATCGCGCTGCCACTGCGTATTGCTACGATCGGTGGTGGCGAGGCGCTCTCGGATGGAGAAGCCGTCACTGTAGGCCTTGAGCGCCTCATCGAATTTGCCCTGCGCCACCAGCACGTCACCGACTTTGTTGTGCGACACCGACAGATCACGTTGCCACTGCCTATTGCTACCATCGGCGGCGGTGAGACGCTCTCGGATGGCGAGGCTGTCACGATAGGCTTTCAACGCATCATCGAGCTTGCTTTGCGACAACAGCACGTCACCGACCTCGTCGTACGAGGCCGACAAATCCCGTTGCCATTGTGTATTGCCATGGGCGGCGGCAAGGCGCTCCCGGATGGCAAGGCCGGCGCGGTAGGCTTTGAGCGCCTCATCGAGCTTGCCCTGCGCCACCAGCACGGCGCCGACCTTGTCGTGCGAAACCGACAGATCCCGCTGCCACCGCGTATTGCTGGGATCCGCGGCGGCGAGGCGCTCTCGGATGGCGAGGCTGTCACGATAGCCTTTCAGCGCATCATCGAGCTTGCCCTGCGCCACCAGCACATCGCCGACCCTGTCGTTCGACACCGACAGATCCCGTTGCCACTGCGCATTGCTGACATCCGCGGCAGCGAGGCGTTCGGCGATAGCGAGGTCGTCGCGGTAAGCTCGGAGTGCCTCGTCGAGCTTGCCCTGCGCCACCAGCACGTCCCCGATCTTGTTGTAAGACACGGACAGATCACGCTGCCACTGGGTATTGCTGCGATCGGTGGCGGTGAGGCGTTCTCTGATGGCGAGGCCATCGCGGTACGCTTGGAGCGCGGCATCGAGCCTGCCCAGCGACATCAGCGCGTCGCCGACCCGCTCGTACGACATCGACAGATCGCGTTGCCGCTGGGTATTGCCGCGATCGGCGGCAGCGAGGCGTTCTCTGATAGCGAGGCCGTCTCGGTAGGCTTGGAGCGCCTCATCGAGCTTGCCCTGCGCTACCAAAACGTCGCCGATCTTGTTGTACGACACCGACAGATCACGTTGCCACAGTGCGTTAGTGCGATCGGCGGCGACGAGGCGCTGGGCAATGGCGATGCCGTCACGGTAGGCTTTGAGCGCCTCGTCGAGCCTGCCCTGCGCCACCAGCACGTCGGCGATCCTGTTGTACGACACTGACAGTTCACGTTGCCACCGCGTATTGCCGACATCGTCGGCGGCGGCGCGCTCTCTGATGGCGAGGCCGTCGCGGTAAGCTTTGAGCGCATCATCGAGCTTGCCCTGCGCCACCAGCACGTCGCCGACGTTGATGTACGACACCGAGAGGTCGTATTGCGACTGCATGTTGCCGCGATCGGCGGCTGCGAGTCGCTCTCTGATGGTGAGGCCGTCGCGGTAGGCTTTGAGGGCCTGATCGAGTTTGCCCAGCTCCACCAGCACGTCGCCAACCTTGATGTACGATACCGACAAATCGCGCTGCCACTGCGTATTATTGCGATCCGTGACTGCGAGGCGCTCGGCGATGGCGAGGCCGTCCCGGTATGCTTTGAGCGCCTGCTCCAAGTCGCCGAGCGTCAGATAGGTATCTCCAAATTCGTTTAGCATCGCCGAGCGGCTTCGTTGCAATCCCGCGTCATCGGCGGCGGAGGCTGCGAGCTGCTCGAAGGTTGCTTTTGCAGTCTCGAGAATCTTGCGCACCGATTCCGTGCTCATGCCCTGTACATCTCGCAGCCCCTGAGCGATGTCGAATACCAGGCTCTCGGCGGTATGCTGCGCAAGCTTGAAGTTCCGCGTGGCTCGGTCGCGTTCCTCCGTCGCTCGCGCCTCGTTCCGCTCCGCGACGACGCGTTGCTCGACAGCTATTCCACGCTGCCAATACGCAATTCCTGCGAGACCAAGAGCCAATACCAGTCCAGCGGCGAGGCTGCCCGTAAGAATGTTTCTCCGCCGAGTGGCCGCTAGCCGACTCTGCCTAATATACGTTCGTGTTTCGTCGGTTGGCGCTGGGGCGCCCTTTGGCCTTGAGGCTATCCAGCGCTCTGACTCCTCCAGTCCGGGCGAGCGCAAGAGCAATCCGCTTGGCCGCTTTGCCAACGCCCAACGTCGCGCCTGCTCACCGATCTCGGTGTGCTGCCTGATCCAGGAGATGTCGGTGTTGAGTGCTTCAGCAAGGCGGTTCGCACTCTCATCGAACCGTGTGTCATCTTCGAAGAACACGAAGTTGAGTTTTGCGAGCGCCTCGGGCACCTCCTTGTCGTCCACACGACGGCAAACGATGGGTGCAAAGCGCTTGTTGAGTGAGGCAGCGAATGTGACCTCCCTCAGCGCCACATCTGAAGAAACCGAGTCAGGGCTCAGAACGAAAACTACGGTGTCCGCACGCAATATCAGGGCCTCGATGCGCTTCCACCATTCCTCGAAGGCGTAGATTTCAGCGCGATCAATAAGCGGCTCGAAGCCATGTGCCTTAAGTGCCACCTCAAGGCGGTCTGCAAATCCCATGTCCTTGCGGGAGTAGGAGATGAAAACCTTGGCCTTCGATGGCCCACCACTCTCCCGCCCAGCAGCATCGCGTGTCATGGCATAGAGGCCGTCGGTGGAAAGTTCCATGGTGCGTGAATTCTTCGGGAGATTGCAAGGTGCCGGCAGGCCCGCGAGTCTCGCAATTTTTTCGAGAGGCTGAGGTCCGATTCGGAGCCGGCGGTTCCGGGGCTCGATATCACGTCGGCGGGCGGTGGGGACGTTATGGAATGTGCCTCATGGACTCAGTCGATCTTCAGCCCGAGCGCTTCGACGACCGGCGTCCAGAGAGCAACATCGGCGGCGAGGGACCGCCGGAATTTTTCGGGGTTTGAGTCGAGCGTGGGTTCGATACCCGCGTCGATCAACATTTGCTTGTAGGCTGGTTCGGCGACCGCCGTGCGCGTCGCCTGCGCAATCTGTTCGATGATCCCAATCGGGGTCCCGGCCGGTGCGAGCAGCCCAATGGAGCCTGTCACGGTCATGCCGGGGAAGCCCAGTTCGGCCGCCGTCGGAAGCTCAGGCGCAGCGATGAGACGCGTGGGACTCGTCACGGCAAGAACCCGCATCTTGCCGGACCGATGGAATTCGAGCAGCTGCCCGGTCACGCCTGGCGTACCCATCGGAACTTGTCCGCTGACGAGGTCTGTGATCAGTGGGCCGGTGCCCCGATATGGCACCTGCACGATCTCAGGTGTTCCCGCGAGCGATTTGAATAACTCGCCGGCCAGATGCTGGATCGAGCCGACACCGGCGTGCCCGTAGGACAGCTTGCCGGGATTGGCTTTCGCATAAGCGATGAGCTCCTTCAGGGTCTGAACCGGCACCGAAGGATGCACGGCGATGCAGAGAGAATTGGCGGCCACGCCCGCAATCGGATCCAAGTCTTTGACCGGATCATAGAGCGGCCGGCTCTTGAGCAGGGCCTCGTTGATGTGCGTCAGCGTCCCGCCGAGCAGGATCGTGTAGCCGTCAGGCCGGGCGCGCGCGACGGCGACGGCACCTAGCGAACCGCTGGCGCCACCGATGTTTTCAACCACCACCGTGCCGAGCAGGGGCTTCATCTTATCCGCCCACGGGCGTCCGACGGCGTCGTATGCACCACCCGGGGGAAAGGGCACCACGAGCCGGATCGGACGCGTCGGATAGCCCTGCCCCCGCGCGATCCGCGACACGGCCGGCAGCGCGGCGACGCCCGCCGCGAGGTGCAGAAACGTCCGGCGCGGAAGCTTCATGATGTCCGCCCTCCGAAGGCTCAGGGATCGCCGGACGGCTGGCGCCACGACGGCCCACAAACGGAGGCTTGTTGTCTTGCAGCGATCGCCGACGGCACATCCCGTTCACGGCAGTTGTCGATAAGGTAGGCCGAATTCTGCGCGGTTGGAAGAGACCGTTGCCCGGATGAGCCTTAAGCGCGTTCACGCGCGCGTCTTCAACGCGCCTTAAGCGCGTTCACGCGCGTCTTCAACGCGCCTTAAGCGCGTTCACGAACGTCTGTACAATGTTGCCAGTTTTGAGTGGTCGGCGGTAGTTCAGCGTAGCTTGCTCGGTGGGAGATCGCGGCTCGTTTCGGGACGTTTTTGCAGCCCGGCGAGTCACTTTGACG
>WNGB01005879.1_pt1 | contig 45804 bp, 55 predicted proteins | sample 5400681 | NCBI WGS metagenome assembly WNGB01 (sample SAMN13153367, study PRJNA577476) | soil metagenome | isolation source: 115 cm soil or saprolite under grassland replicate 2 | place: USA:California | collected 2016-06-15
GCTCGAGCTCGAGCCGCTGCTCGCGCAGCTGCGCGCGGCGCTAGAGGTCGCCGAGGCCGAGCGCCTCGAGCACACGGTGCGTATAGACCTGCACCCGGTAGAACTCGTCGAAGAACAGCAGCAGCCCTAGCGCGACGAGGATCACGCCGCCGACGATCGAGAACACCCGGTAGTGGTCGCGCAGCCAGCGGAAGAACGCCATCCCACGCACGAAGAAGACGGCGACGAGGAGGAACGCGACGCCGAGGCCGGCCGAGTAGGCCGCCAGCCACGCCGAGCCGCGCCAGACCGTCTCGGAGTTGCTCGCGGCCGCGAACGCCTCTCCGAGGAACGGCCCGACGCACGGGGCCGCGCAGATCGCGAACGCACCGCCGAGCAGCACGCGCGAGCCCCGGCGGCGCGCGCCCTGCAGCAGTCCGCCGGCGACGAGCCGGTCCGTCCACGGCAGCAGACCCATGAACGCCAGCCCCGCGACGACCAGGATGAAACCCGCGAGCGCCTGCTGCGAGCGATCGCTCAGGACGCTCGAGATGAGGTTCGCCGCCGCGCCCAGCACGACGAACACCGCAGCGAACCCCGCGATGAACGGGAGGCTCGAGAGCGCAACGCGCCGGCCGACACCGGGATCGCCGAGACGCTGCGCCTCCACGGCGGAGACCGCCGAGAGATAACCGGGGACGAGCGGCAGCACGCACGGGAATGCGATCGACGCAAACCCGAGCAGGAAGAGGCCGCCCGCCTTCTCCATCAGGCCTCGAAGCGGCGCAGCTCGTCGTCCAGCCGCTGCTCGAGCGCCGGGTCGAGCTGGACGGCGACCGGCGCGGGCTCACGCGCGCGGGACCAGCGCCACGCGCCCACGCCGACGAGGACGGCGGCGACGACGATCCCGGCGATCGGCAGCCACCACGCGAGCAGACCGAAGCCGTGATGGGGCGGCGCGGCGAGGATCGCCTGGCCGTACTCGGCCACCAGGCGATCCTTGATCTCGCTCTTCGTCTCGCCGGACTCGATGCCGCGCGCAATCACGCGCTTGATCTGCTCCGCGGCGGGGGAGTTCGACTGGTCGAGCGTCGTGCCGCACACCGGGCACATCACCTCGCCCTCGAGCTCGGCCTGCGTCGGATGCTGTTCGCTCGCACCGGCGACCGGCACCGCGAGCAGGGCTGCCGCGAACACGAGTGCGACGAGCTTCACGAGGCGGCGATCTGCCGCAGGTAGCGCGGCAGGTCCTCCTCCGCGATCAGCTCGCCGACAACCTTGCCGCTTCGCGCGACGAAGAACATCCTCGGGATCGGCAGGCCGCCCCACTTCGCCAGCACCTTGCCGTCGCCGTCGTGCACGCTCGGGTACGTGATGCCGTGCTCGCGCAGCCAGCGTCTCGCGTCGTCGGAGAAGTCCTTCGTGTCGACGCCGATGAAGGTGACGCGGTCGCCGTAGCGCTGCTTCGCCGCCTCCAGCCGCTTCGACTCGTGGATGCACGGCACACACCACGAGGCCCAGAAGTCGAGCACGAACGGCGTCTTGCCGCGCAGCGAGGCGAGGTCGATGCGGCCGCGGCCGTCGAGCCGCTTCAGGTCGAAGGTGGGCGCGGTTGGATGCCGACCGTCGTCCAGCGCCTTCGAGACGTTGGCGGTGTCGTCGTGCGCGACTCGCCAGACGAGCAGCGCCAGCAAGCCGAGGACGACTGCGACCGCGAGCGCCTGAGCAGTCAGGCGGAGGGAACGCGCCATCAGGCCGCGACGATGAAGACCGTCGTGCCCACCTCGACGTGGTTGAACAACCACTCCGCCTGCGGGATGTGCATGCGGATGCAGCCGTGTGAGACGGAATAGCCGATCGACGCGTCGGACGGCGTGCCGTGGATGCCGACGCCGGGTGCGGACAAGCCCATCCAGCGCGTGCCGAGGGGATTGTCCGGGCCGGGCGGAATCGGCTGCTGCCCCTCCGCCCACGGCGAGTCGGGCGGGTACCACCACGGGTTCCTCCACTTGACGACTATCGTGAAGCGGCCGAGCGGCGTCGGGTACTGGTGCTGTCCCGTCGCCACGGCAAAGAAGCGACGGTATTTCGTCCCGGTGTAGAAGAACAGCCGGTTCGAATTGCGGCGGATGACGATCACCGGCCCGAAGTTGCGGCGCGTCACCTTCGGCTTCACGGTCGTCAGCTTGAGCCGGAGCGCGTCACGGGTCCCGGCAACGAGCGCATCGGCGATGGCGCGGATCGCCTGACGCTGCTCGAGCTTCCGCCCCGCACGCTCCTTGGAGAGCCACGGCCGCAGGTCCCGCAGGAACAGCTTGGCGTCGACCGCTTGAATGTTGAAGCGGTCAGCGAGCTTGCCGACGAAGTCCGCGATCGCGCCTGGGGTCAGCGCGACGCCGAGCGTGATCGCCGAATACGGCTGCGCTGCGAGTGCACGTTCGATCGCCTTGTCGATCACCGCCGTCGCGCCGAGGACGTCAGGCGTCACGAGCACCTGAGTCGTGCCGACCTGCAGTTCGAGCGGTGCCTGGAACTCTTGCTGCACCGTCGCCGCCGCGACGTCAGGCGTCAGCCCGCCGACGTCGACCCCGGAGATCGTGACGCCGACCGGGATGGTCGCAGGCGGATCCGCGACCGCCGCAGGGGCGGACGCGACGAGCAGCCCGGCAATGAAGAGGAGGCAGAGACGCTTCACGTTGTCAAACCGGTAAAGACCCGCGGATCGTTCGTGATGATACCGTCGGCTCCCGCCCGCACAAGCCGCTCCACGAGCCTCGGATCGTCGACGGTCCACACGTACACAGCGGCGTCGAGCTCGTGCGCGCGGGCGATCGCCGCGTCCGAGGCGATGGAGTGGTGCAGCGTCACCGCATCCGCGTGCGCGCGCGCGAGCAGCGCCGGCAGCCGGCGAGGCAGGGACGCACCGACCGAGGCCAGCACTCCGCGCACGAGCGGCGCCAGCGGACCGCGCTTGGAGATGCCGAAACGATCTCGCGGAAGGGTGTACGAGCGGGGCAGCGTCGGCTCCAGCTCGGCGAGGCGCCGCAGGGAGAGGGCGTCGAAGGTGCTGACCCAGGAGCGTTCGAGCACGTCGTGTCGCCGCAGCGCGTCGACGACTCCCCGCTCGAGGCTGCGCCGCTTGAGGTCGACTTGGAGGCCGACGCCCGGCAGCCGCTCGACGCAGAAGGCGAGCGTCTCGTCCAGGGTCGGCAGCTTCGGCGTGAGCTCGCGCAACGCGTCGAGGCTTCCCCGCTGCGCGGAACGTCGAAGCTCGTGCACCAGCACCAGCGTGCCGTCGACGAGGTCGAGAACGTCGAACTCGAGCATGTCGCAGCCGAGCTCGACGGCGAGCTCGAGCGCCTCGAGCGTGTTCTCCGGCGCCAGCGCCGAGGCGCCGCGATGACCGACGCGGGCGAAGTCGCCCGCCGGCCGCCTGAGCCTCAGCAACCCACGCGGCGGACGACGACGACCGCGCAGTCGTCGGCGAGCTCGCCCTGCGCGAACGCCCGGCAGTCTTCGAGCACGGCCCGCGCCAGCTCGGCGGGCGGGAGCTCCGCGCCTAGTGCCAGCACGGCGTCGAGGCGCTCGGGGCCGTACAGCTCCCGGTCGCGCCGGGCCTCGAGCACCCCGTCCGTATAGAGCACCACGGCGTCGCCGACGGCGAGCTCGCTGCGCGCTTCTTCGTAGGTCTGCGCAGGCTCGATCCCGAGCACGAGCCCGTGGGCGTCGAGCGAGGTCACGCCGTTTCCGGCGCGCAGGAGTCGAGGCATCGGGTGGCCGGCACCCGCGACGGCGAGCTCGCCCGTCCGGGGGTCGAGTACGACGTACACCATCGTGATGAACTTGCCGGGCGCGATCTCCCCGACGACGACCTCGTTCGCCGCTTGCAGGAAGTCACTCGGTTCCGGATGCTCGCGCGCGAGCGAGCGGAAAACGAACTTCGCCATCGCCATGTCCGCGGCCGCCTCGATCCCGTGGCCGGTCACGTCCCCGAGCGCAACCGCGAGACGACCGTCCCCGAGCTCCATGAAGTCGTAGACGTCGCCGCCGACCTCCACCCGCGCGGAGGACTGGTAGGCGTCGCCCAGCTCGAGCCCAGGCAGCTCCGGCACGGACTGAGGGAGCAGCGAGCGCTGCATCGTGTCGGCGAATTGCTTCTGCTGCTGGTAGAGGCGTGCGTTGTCGATCGCCAGCGCGGCCTGCGTCGCGATTCGAACGGCCTCGTCCATCGTCGCCTCCGTGACGGGAGCGCCCGGTCGTATCGACAGAATCGTCAGCGAGGCGAGCACCTCCGCCGGAGTCGCGATCGGTACGACGGCGCCGGTCCAGCCGTGGCGGAGGAACGGCTCGAGCTCCGGCAAGGAACCGACCGTGAGCTGGAACGGCTCCGCCAGGCGGAACAGCCGCTGGATCTCGTGCGCGCCGAAGGGCTGCGGGCGGAAGAGTATGGCCCGCGCCGCCTCGTCGAGTCGCGGCTCCGCCACCGTCAGCGCACGCGGCACCAGCCAGTCGCGACGCTCGTCCGGCATGCGAATCAGGGCCGCGTCGACGTCGAGCACGTCGACCACGGTCGTCGTCAAGGCGTCGAGCGTCGCCTCGAGCGACAGGCTTTGCGCGAAGGAACGCGAGATCTCGTACAGCGCTCGAATCTGCTTCGAGGCAGCCCGCTCCGCTTCGAGCGCCCGCTCACGTTCCTCGCCGAGCTGCTTGGTTCGCTCGTGCAGCTGCGCGTTCTGCACCGCCACTGCGAGCTGCGCGGCGAGCGCGGTGAGCAGCGCCAGCTGGTTCTCGGCCAGGGGCTTTCGCTTCGCGGGGAAGACGGAGAGCAGGCCGATCACGTCGTCCTGGGCGAAGAGCGGCACGGCCACGGCCGCCTCGATGCCCGACTCGGCGGCCGCGTCCGCGACGCCGGTCAGGCGGGGATCAGCGGCAACGTCCTGCACGACCAGCAGCCCGCGCGACCGGAACGGTCCGAGCGCAAGCTCGAGCAGCCGCCCGGCGAGCCGCGTGTGCGGTCCCGCGAGTCCGACCTCGGCGGCGGCGTAGAGACGCTCGTCCTCGCGCAGGTAGACGGCGAGGCGGTTCGCGTCGAGCAGCTCGGCGACGCGGGCGACCGCGGTCTCGAGGGTGTGGGCAAGCGACAGCTGTGAGATCGCTTGACCGACCACCGCGAGGCAGCGCGTGCGCGGCGCGGACCCCGAACGTCGAGAGCGTCGAGAGATCCTGCTCCGTCGGCTCCTGTCCCGGTGCGAAGAGCAACTGCAGCGTGCCCAGCGCCGGCTGTCCCAGCGGCAGCGCCGCGGACGTCATGCCGTCGAGCTGCTCGACTGTCACCGCGCTCCGACCGGCCAGCGCACGCTCGGCCGCCGCTCGGCCGGCGGCCTCGCCGTCCGCACCGGCCGAGGCGACGAGCTCGAGCTCACCCTCCTCGCCGCGCCGCCAGAGGAGCGCAGCGACCGCTCGCGTCGCCTCGGCGGCAAAGCGCGTGAGCTGACCGGCCGTCTGAGTCTCGTCCGCACCCGCTGCCAGAGCGTCGCCCGCGAGGGTGAGCAGCGCCTCGGCCCCGAGAACGTGCTCGGATGAGCCGCCGCCGCCGAAGGCCCTGATCGCAAGCGTGACCTGTCCTGCGGCCAGGCGCGCGAGGTGGCGTTCCCGCCGGGAAAATCGCTCGCCGGAGCGCATCAGCTCGAGCGAGCCGCGGACGCGCCCATCGATCTGAGCGGGCAGAACGACGACCGCCGAGGCCCCGGCCCGCCGCGCGGCACTGCGCGTACCCGCGGGCAACCGATCGAGCTGGGTCTCTTCGTGCTCTGGCAGCTCGTCGAGGCCCAGTCGGGATCCCGCCAGCTCGGCGCCAAGCGCCGCAGATTGCGTCGAGACCGCTGCCACTCCGGCCTGGCCGCGTCCGTCGTCGGCGACCCGCGCGAGCGCGACCTCCGCGTGCGTCGCTTTCAGCGCTGCATCGACGACGAGCTGGAGCGCGTCAGCGAGGTTGCCGGCGGACGCCAGAGCCAACCCCGCAGCCGCAAGGGCGTCGAGCTCCCGCTGACTTTCCGAAACAGCCATCCGACCGACCCGGTGAAAGTATGGTCGAACCGGGCCGAAGCGGCACTAGACTCCCCGCATGGCCGAGCCTGCCCACCGCGTCGCGGTTCCCGAGGAGCCGCCCGTCGATCCCGAGGCGATCGACCGTGCGTACCACTACCACCGCGCGCGACGGAGTGCGAAGCTCAGAAGGAAGCGAGAGAAGTCGCGCGCCCGGCTCCGTTTCGCGCTGACGCTCTCAGTGCTCTTCGCCCTCGCGATCTTCCTCATGCTCACCATGTGGCACGAGGTGCAAAAGGTCTTCGGTCTCTGACCGAAGACCTTCGGGGACGCCGGCTGCGCGGTGGTCCGGCCGGGTCGGGCGGTTAAAGAACTTGGTGGGAGCGGGTGAAGGGGCTCCAGGGGAATTGCTCCCAGGAGCGGCCGCCGCACATCGGGCATTGCGGGAGGACGCGGACGATCGTCACGCCATAACCACAGTCGGAACAGTGGAACTCTCCCTTGACCGTCTGTCCGGCGGCCCAGAACTCGACGTAGTCGTCGGTCGCCGCTCGAGACGTCGTCTCAATGCCCTGCGTCATCCCAGACCCCCTAGAGTATCCGCTTCGGCGAGATGATCCTCCCCCTGCTGCGCGCGTGCAAACCCCAGACGAGACCCCCGATCCCAACCTCCCGCCCGCGCCGGAGGAGGATGACTGGCTGATCGCGCCCCAGCCGCGGCCGTCGCGCTCCTTCGAGCAGATCTGGGGCTGGGGCCACCAATTGACCTGGATCGCCGGGTTGATCCTGGCTCTCTCCGCCTTCACGGACTGGTATGTGGGCTCGGGCGAGGGCCCCACGACGAGCGTGATCGGCTGGCATACGGGGGCGCTGGGAAAGCTCGTCTTCTTCATCGGTCTGGCGGTGCTGGCCTTGGTGATCCTGCGCGAGTCCGGGATCGAGCTGCCGGCGACGGTGCCCGAGAGCCTGGTCGTGATCGCGCTCGGGGCCTTGTCGACGATCTTTGTCCTAATCCGGCTGATCGATGTGCCCGACGAGTTTTTCGGCTGGCGCGGCCGCGGCATCGGCATCTTCATCAGCCTGCTGGCGTCTTTTGCGGTAATCGCTGCCGGACTCTTACGAGCCGGCGAAGAGCTATAGCGAGCAGCACGCCGAGGACGGCGCCGCCGATCACGTCGAGGGGGTAGTGGACCCCGACGTAGACGCGTGAGAACGCGACTGCCGCGGCGAGGAGGAAGAGCGCCGAGCCGAGCCGCGGGAAGGCGAACGCCAGCAGCGTTGCCGCGGCGAAGCTCGTCGCCGCGTGGCCCGACGGGAACGAAGCATCGTGCGGGGCCGGGACGAGCGTCTTCGGTTCCGCGTAGTGCGCCGACGGGCGTTCACGGTCGACCAGTGCCTTGATCCCCATCGACGACCAGTCGGCCAGCGCGATCGCGATCACCGTCAGCCACAGCGTCCCCCAGCGCCGGTAGACCGCGGCGAGGACGAGCGCGAGCGCGATCCACAGCAGCCCGAGCCGGCCGGCGTACGAGAGGCCCTCGAAGACCGGGTTCAGCCAACCCGCGCGATGGTGGACGACCCAGCGCTCGAGATGGCGGTCCTCGGAAATCAGGCCGGGACGATCTGCTTCGTCTGCTCGCTCAGCGCGCGGAGGTCGAAGGGCTTGCCGACGAAAGCCTGCGCTCCGCGCTCGGCGGCCTCGCGGCCCGCATCGAGCTGTCCGCTGAACATCACGACCGGGATCGAGCCGACGCCGTGGCGTTCCTGCACGCGGCGCAGCATCTCCCAGCCGTCGACCTGGGGCATCATCACGTCGAGGAGAATCAGGTCGGGCGCTTCGTCTTCGAGCGCCGCGAGCCCGTCTTCCGCGTTGCCGGCCTCACGCACTGCATAGCCCTCCATCTCGAGGTTGATGCGGACGACCTCTCGCACCTGCGGGTCGTCGTCCACGAGCAGGACGAGCGGGCCGCGCGCCGGCTTGCCGGGCCCGGAGCGTTCGAGGAACGCTTCGAGATCGCCGCGCTTGTACCGCCGGTGGCCGCCGGGCGTGTAGAACGCCGGTACCCGGCCGAGGTCGGACCACTTGCGGATCGTGCTCTGCGCGACGCCCAGGAACTTCGCTGCCTGCCCGAGTGTCAGCCAGTCGCTGTCGGTTCCGGCTGGGCGGCGTGTGTCGTCGGTGGCCACCCCGCGAATCTACCCAAATATGCCGCTTCTTTACACACGCGAGTTTTCCGCTCTTTGCGAAATCTGGTGCTCAGGGAGAGACGGTTGACGCCGGATTTCCCGTCGTCGGGATGTGAAGAGTGCGTTCCAGGGTGATCGTCGAGCTCGGCTTCGGGTTGTCGTGGAGCGCCTGGCCGAGGGCGATGCCGAGCAGGAAGACGAGCAGCGCGAGGCCGATTCGGATGCCCCAGCGGATCAGCTCCTGCCGTCGCCGGCGCTGCCTGCGCTCGCGGCGCTCGACCGGTGAGAGCGTGGTCACGGCGTGTAGTCGACGGCGCCGCGCTGGTACAGGTGGAACGCGGTGTCCTGCACGATCGCGAGCGTGCGCGGCCAGCCCGGGGTCGGCGCGCGCTCGGAGACAGCGCCCCGCGCCCACTCGTCCGACCGTTCGTACGCGGCGGCGAGCTGGTCGAGCGTGAAGGTCTGACCGATGCGCTTTCGCAACTCGTCGGTGACGACCTCGAGCTGCCTGCTCAGCCTGTCGGCCGCGACCCGGTCGCGCGTGAGATCCTGGTAACGGCGATAACCGTCCTCCCACTCACTCCGAACGACATCCAGTACGAGAGCCACCCGCGCGCCAGTATCGCTCACGCGCTGCAGCAAACATCCGGCCAGAGCGGGTCGAGCTCGGCGCCGATTCGCTCGCCGAGCTCGTAGCCGGGTCGGGCGAGCGCGAAGGCGACGTGGGCATGCAGGCACTTGAGGCTGCCGGCGCCGGCACGAGCGCCGCCGATGCCGAGGTCGAGCTCGGGGCGGAGCCGGCGCTGTTCCTGGTCGGCCCGTTCGAGGCTCGCGGCGAGCTGGGGCTCCTCCTGCGCGGCACGCGTCCAGCGTTCGACCCCGCCCGCCGCCTCGAGCCGCGAGACGGCGGCGACAAGGTGCGGGCACGTCAGCCAGAAGGTCGTCGGGAACGGCTCGCCGGCATCGTCGTAGGGCTCCTGTTCGGTTACCGCGGGGCGACCGAACGGGCAGCGCACGACGACGCGCCGGAACGCGCGCGGGGGGCGGCCCAGCTGGCGTTCGACGACGGCGCGATCACTCTCCACCCGTTCCGATCTTAGAGTGCACCTTCTGCCAAGCCTTGATGCCCTTGACGATGAAGAGGTGCTCCCCGGGGCGGACATAGCCGAGCTGCCGGGCCTCGCGCGCCAGGCTGTCGAGGCGTGCGGATGCTTGCACCCGCTGCTCGAGCTCGCGCTTCTCGGCCGCGAGCTGTGACACCTCTGTGCTGCGGGAGTGCAGCTCGTGTCGCGTCTCGAGCCAACTCCGCAGCGGGTGGTAGTAGGCGTAGCCGATCATCCCGATCAGGGCGACCGCGAGCCAGCGTCGCGCAAGCGTCACCACGGGAGGCCGGCGTGACCGAGCCGCAGCCATGCGCCCGAGTTCGTTAGGGCGGGCCGCGCTCCTCCGAACCAGCCGGGCCCCGAACACCTGGGTCTGACCCTGGGTGTGACGAAACCGTGACGATCGATCCACAGGCGACTCGGCCCGCACGGCGCCGTCCTCAACACCTGGGTCTGACCCTGGCTGTAACGAATGTGTGCCGATTCGTGCCGGAAACGCGCGCGAACCGGTTACGCCACGTCGACCTTGATGACGTTGGTCGAGCCGGGAATGTTCACGGCCGTCCCGGCCGTGATGACCACGGTGTCTCCCTGCTCCACGAGACCGCTTGCTTTCGCTGCGTCCAGCGAGCGGTTCCACAGGTCCTCGACGTCCTTGCACTCGGGGATCCAGATCGGCGTCACTCCCCATTCGATCGCCATCTGGTGCACCGACCAGCGCTTGTGCGTCAGGGCAACGATCGGGCGGCGCGGCCGCAGCCTGGCAACCGCTGACGCCGTCCGCCCCGTGAACGTGGGCACGAGCAAGGCCGTTGCGCCGAGCGCCTCAGCCAGGTCACAGGCGGCGTTCGACATCGCATTGCCGATGGTCGGATCGTCCGTCGCCTCCGGGATCTGATGGCGGTAACCGAGACTCGGCTCGACCGCGCGCGCGATGCTGTCCATCGTCTGCACCGCCTGCACCGGGTACTCGCCGACGGCGGTCTCGCCGGACAGCATCACCGCCGACGTCCCGTCGAGGATCGCGTTCGCGACGTCGCTCGCCTCGGCGCGCGTCGGCTCCGGGTGATGAATCATCGACTCGAGCATCTGCGTGGCGGTAATCACCGGCTTTCCGCGCTCGAGCGCCTCCGCGATGATCCGCTTCTGGACGAGCGGGACAAGCGCCGGCCCGATCTCCACGCCGAGGTCGCCGCGCGCGACCATCACCGCATCGGTCTCGGCGAGCACGTCGTCGAGCGCATCCACTGCCTCGGCCTTCTCGATCTTCGCGATCACGTGCGCCGTCGAGCTCTCCTGCTCGATCAGCGCCTTCAGATCACGGACGTCGGCTGCCGAGCGGACGAACGACAGCGCGATGAAGTCGCAGCCGAGGCCGAGCGCGAACTCGAGGTCCTCGAGGTCCTTGCGCGTCAGGGCGGGAATCGGAATCGGGACGCCCGGCAGGTTGACGCCCTTGTTCGACGAGACCGGGCCGCCCACGATCACACCGCAGCGGGCCCGGCCGGACGCCACCTCCTCGACCTGGAGCCGCACCATCCCGTCATCGATCAGCACCTCGTGGCCCGGCTGCAGGACCTCGCCGATCGCCGCGGGCGCGATCGGCAGCTCGCCGGCGTTCCCGTCGGCGCCGACGACGACGGTGATCTCCTCGCCCTGCTTCAGCTGCAGCGGCTCGGAGAGCGAGCCGACGCGGAACTTCGGCCCCTGCAGGTCGCCGATCAGAGCAAGTGGCCTCCCCGCCCGCTCTTCCGCCCCGCGCACAAGCTGTGCACGAGCGGAGTGATCGTCGTGCGTTCCGTGCGAGAGGTTCAGCCGCGCCGCATCCATCCCGGCGTCGACGAGCGCGTCCAGCTGGTCGGGCGACGAGCAGGACGGGCCGATCGTCGCGACGATCTTCGTTCGCCTCGGGCTCACGGAGGCCATGGACGCAATGTAGCTAGCACTCAGGCTGTGCCTCGCGAAGCTGCGTGACGAGCTCCGCGACGTAGGCGGCGTTGGGGATGTCGAAGAACCCGAGCGAGGAGTGGTCGAGCGCAAAAACCGGAAAGTCCGTGTCCAGCCAGGTCCGCGGTCCGAAGACGACGGATCCGGAACCGTCCGAGCGGCGGTCGCAGCTGACCGCGGGGAGCCTTTTGACGGGGACCGCTGCGACGTCTGCGCGCGACCCCTTGCGCTGAATCTTCAGCACACGCTGGTCCGTGACCACATACCACGTCCGCGAGCGAAGGCGAGCGCGGACGAAGAAGCGGCCGACCAAGACGAAGAGAGCAATGGGCACCAACGGCGCGATCAACAGCGCAAAGATGACGTCGCCCCTGAGAACGGCCGCGACGAGAGCCCAAATCATGAAGCCGCCCCAGAGCAGGCTGAACGGGATCGCGAAGGTGTCAGTCTTGTTGAAGTGCCGCGACGCGTCCGGCTGCCCGACCCAGAGCAGGCGCTCTGCTGACGAGAGATGCGGCTGTACGGCCTCGCTGCCTGCGATCGCCGCCATGGCAGAGTTTTCGACCGTCGCTCAGGCAGACTTGAATCGCGGAAACGCCGACCACCCCGGATAGACGGCGGCGTCGCCGAGCTCCTCCTCGATCCGGAGCAGCTGGTTGTACTTCGCGACGCGATCGGTGCGGGACGGCGCCCCTGTCTTGATCTGGCCGACGCCGGTCGCGACGGCGAGGTCGGCGATCGTCGTGTCCTCCGTCTCGCCGGAGCGATGCGACATGACGCACGCGTACCCACCCGAGCGGGCGAGCTCGATCGTGTCGAGCGTCTCCGTCAGCGTCCCGATCTGGTTGACCTTGAGCAGGATCGCGTTCGCGACGCCCTCGTCGAGCCCGCGCTGCAGGCGCTCGACGTTCGTCACGAAGATGTCGTCGCCCACGAGCTGGAGCCGATCGCCGAGCCGCTCCGTCATCGACTTCCAGCCGCTCCAGTCGTCCTCGGCGAGGCCGTCCTCGATCGAGACGACCGGGTAGTGGTCCGCGAGCGCGGCATACAGCTCCACCATCTCCCCGGCGTCACGGGTGATGCCTCCCTGCCGCTCGAAGACGTAGGCCCCGTCGCGGTAGAGCTCGGTCGACGCGGGATCGAGCGCGATCGCGACACGCTCGCGATGGCCGACACGCTCGGCCGCCTCCAGCACGGCCTCCACCGCGGCCTCGGTCGAGTCGAGATCGGGGGCAAAGCCGCCCTCGTCGCCGACCCCGGTCGCGAGGCCGCGCTCGTGCAGCACGTCCTTCAACGCATGGAAGGTCTCGGCGCCGATCCGCAGCCCTTCGGCGAACGAGTCCGCTCCCGCCGGCACGAGCATGAACTCCTGCAGATCGAGGGAGTTCTGCGCGTGCGCGCCGCCGTTGACCACATTCATCATCGGAACCGGCAGGAGGTTCGCGTCGCCGCCGCCGATCCAGCGGAAGAGCGAGACACCCGCGTGCGCGGCCGCAGCCTTCGCCGCGGCGAGCGAGCACCCGAGGATCGCGTTCGCTCCGAGCCGAGACTTGTTCTTCGTCCCGTCGAGCTCGATCAGCGTCGTGTCGAGGGCGCGCTGGTCGTCTGCATCCAGGCCCCGGATCGCATTCGCGATCTCCGTCTCGACGTTCTGCACGGCGCGAAGCACGCTCTTGCCGCCGTACATGCTCTTGTCTCCGTCACGAAGCTCGACCGCCTCGAACTGCCCGGTCGACGCGCCCGAGGGAACCGCGGCGCGACCGACTGCGCCCGATTCCAGCGCGACCTCGACCTCGATGGTGGGATTTCCGCGCGAGTCGAGGATCTGGCGTGCATGGACGAGGCTGATCATCGGAACTCCTCCTTGGCAAGATCGAAGTACCGATCCTGCTCCTCGAGCTCCAACTCTGCGAATGACTTCCCTTCGCCGGCGGCGCGCTCCTCCGCCCGCTCGACGCGGTCGACGAAGCGGCGCGTCATCGTCCGCAGCGCCAGCTCCGGATCGACGTTGAGCCTGCGCGCGACGTTCACGGCGGCGAAGAAGACGTCGCCCATCTCCTCGAACACGTGCGCAGGCGGCTCTGTCTCGGGCTCCGGCTCGCCCGCCTGCGCGAGCGCCTCCTTCAGCTCGCGCACCTCGTCATCGAGGTCCGCGAGCGCGCCCGCCGTCTCCGGATACTCGAAGCCGATCGCGGCAGCCCGGCGCTGCACCTTCCGCGCATACAGGAGCGCCGGCAGCGACTCGGGCACGTGGTGGAAGATCCCTGCGCGCTCCTCCTCGGTGCGCTTGATCTCGTCCCAGCGCTCGCGCACGCGCACCGCGGTCCGCGCGTCGGCGTCCCCGAACACGTGCGGGTGACGCCGCACGAGCTTCTCGTGCACGGCGCGCGCGACGGCCTCGAGGTCGGCGGAGCCGCGCTCCTGCAGCAGCAGCGCGAGGAAGTAGACCTGGAAGAGCAGGTCGCCGAGCTCGTCCGCAAGCTTCGCGTCGTCGCGGCCGATCGCCGCGTCGGCGACCTCGTAGGCCTCCTCGACGGTGTGCGGGACGATCGTCCGCTCCGTCTGCTCGCGATCCCACGGGCAGTCGCGCCGCAGCCGCTCGGTGAGGGCTTGCAAGTCCGTGAGCGCTTGAGCGAGGCTCACGTCCGACATTGGACCCGGTCGTGACATCAGCCGAAACGGCCGCGCGGCGAAGCTGCGCGGCCTCCAATGGTCGGCATCGCAAGCGACGCCTCAGCCTGCAGCTCGACGAGCGCCTCGGCGAGGCTCAACCTACTGCGTGGCGGTCGTGGTGCTCGTCACCGACGCGCACGGATCCGGGTTCGGCTGGTAGCCGACCTGGTACTTGATCTTGCCGCTGCAGTAGTCCTTCTTCGTGTCCTCGAGCCACTTCGTGATCTTGTCGTTCTTCCGCTGCTGCTCGAGCTGCTGCTTGATCGAGGCGCGCACCTTGCTCAGCGGCGTCGTCGTGGCGGCCTTGATGCCGGAGAGCGCCTGGATGATGTGGTAGCCGTACTGCGTCTTGACCGGCGCCGACAGCTGGCCCTTCTTCAGGCTGAACGCCGTCTTGTCGAACTGCGGCACCGTTTGGCCCTTCGACACCGTCAGCTTGCCGCCGTTCGCCGCCGAGCCGGGATCTTTCGAGTACCGCTTCGCCAGCTTCGCGAAGTTCGCGCCTCCCTTCAGCTGCGCGTAGAGGCTGTCTGCGAGCGACTTCTTCTGCACCAGGATGTGCCGCACGTCGCGGCTCTCCGGCTGCACGTACTGCGACTTGTGTGACGCGTAGTACGCGTTGATGTCCGCGTCGGTGACCTTGATGTTCCCGGTCACCTTGTCGAAGACCCGCTTCGAGACGAGCTGCTGCCGGATCGCGTCCCGCGCCTGTTCGTCGGTGAGCCCCTGCTGCTTGACCGCCTTCTCGTAGCGCTCGTCGCTGCCGCCGTAGAACTGTTTCTTGTACCGCGCGATCTCCTTGTCGACGTCCTTGTCGCTGACGTCGACACCCAGTTGCTCGGCCTGCTCCTCGACCTCCGCCTGCTGAACGAGGAACGTGATCGCCTGGCCCTTGAGCTGCTCGTACTCGGTCGAGCCGGCCTTCGGGAAGTCGCGCTTCTGCGCGTCGTAGCTCTTCTTGGCGCGCGCCATCAGCTGCTGGAACTGGTCCTTCGTGACTTCCTTCGAGCCGACGACGGCCACGTCGTCCGATGCGAGGCTGGCCGTCGACGAGCCACCGCAACCGGCAGCGAGTACCGCGAGCGAGGCGAACGCGAAGAGAAGGAATCGCTTCATGGAAAAAGCGCCATTTGCAGCGGTTTTACTCACGCTGCCTGGCGCGCGGCCAGTATAGCATCGACCAGTCTGAGCGCCTGTGGGAAACCGTTCTCGCGCAGGCTGACCTCGCGGTTTGCGGTCGTGTACACGGCCGTGTCGACGCGGCGCCGGAGATCTCGCAGCTCCGCGGAGCCGAGCACCATCTGCCCGACGCTCGCCTTCCCGCCGCGGAAGACGAGGTAGTCGGCGCCGACGCGCGCGAGCTTCAGCTTCGCCTCCTGGATCAGGAAGAGGTTCTCGACCGGCTCGGGCAGCGGCCCGAAGCGGTCCTCCGTCGCCGCCTGCAGCTCGCGCAGCTCGTCCTCGTCCTCGGTCAGCGCGAGCCGGCGGTGGAGGTCGATCTTGAGCGCCTCGGACTCGATGTACTCCGCGGGCACGTACGCGTCCACGCGCGCGTCGACACGCACCGGCCGCGCCGCGATTCGGCGCTCGCCGGACAGCTCCGCAACGGCCTCCGCGAGCAGCTCGACGTAGAGCTCGAACCCGAGGGCGGCGACGTGGCCGGACTGCTCGTCCCCGAGCAGGTTGCCGGCGCCGCGGATCTCGAGGTCGCGCATGGCGATCGCGAACCCCGCGCCGAGCTCGGTGTGGTCGGCGAGCGTGGCGAGCCGCGCGCGAGCTTCCGGGGTCAACTCAGACATGTCGGGATAGAAGAGGTACGCGTGGGCGGTCAGGTCGGATCGCCCAACGCGCCCGCGGATCTGGTACAGCTGCGAGAGCCCGAGCTGGTCGGCGCGCTCGACGATCAGGGTGTTCGCCTGCGGGATGTCGAGTCCCGACTCGATGATCGTCGTCGAGACGAGCACGTCGGCGTCGCCCCGTAGGAACGCGTGCATCTTCTCCTCGAGCGCCCGCTCGCGCATCTGGCCGTGTGCGACGAGGAAGCGCAGGTTCGGCGACAGCTGGCTGAGCTTTTCCGCCGCCTCCTCGATCGTCTCGACGCGGTTGTGGAGGTAGAACGCCTGGCCGTTGCGCTCGACCTCGCGTTCGAGCGCCAGCTTGACGAGCTCCTCGTCGTACTCGCCGACTGTCGTCCGGATCGGCCGGCGTCCCTCCGGCGGCGTCTCGATGATCGAGATGTCGCGCAGTCCGGAGAGCGACATGTGCAGCGTGCGCGGAATCGGCGTCGCGCTCAGCGTGAGGACGTCGACCTCGAGCCGCAGCGAGCGCAGCAGCTCCTTCTGCGCGACGCCAAAGCGTTGCTCCTCGTCGAGGATGACGAGGCCGAGCTCCTTCGGGATCACGTCGCGGCTGAGGATGCGATGTGTCCCGATCAGGACGTCAACCTTGCCGGCCTGGAAGTCGGCGAGCACCTGCTTGACCTCGCGCGGCGGCCGGAAGCGCGACACCATCTCGATGCGCACCGGGAAGTCGCGGTAGCGCGCGCGGAACGTGTGCCAGTGCTGCTCGGCGAGGATCGTCGTCGGCGCAAGCATCAGCGTCTGCTTGCCGCCGACGGCCACGGCGAACGCGGCGCGGATCGCCACCTCCGTCTTGCCGAAGCCGACGTCACCGCAGACGAGCCGGTCCATCGGGCGCGGCGCCTCCAGGTCCTCCTTCACCGCCTCGATCGCCGCCTGCTGGTCGGGCGTCTCGCGGTACGGAAACTCCGCCTCGAGCCGCTCGAGCCACTCGTGCCGCAGGTCGTAGGCGACGCCGGCCGCCTGCTGTCGCTGCGCGTACAGCGCGAGCAGCTCGCCGGCGAGCTCGCGCACGGAGGCACGTGCGCGGTTCTTGAGGTTCTCCCACGCCTTGCCGCCGAGCTTCGAGAGAGCAGGGACGGTGTTGTCGGCGCCGATGTAGCGCGAGACCTTGCCGAGCTGCTCGTGGGGGACGTAGAGACGGTCGTCGCCGCGGAAGCCGAGGAAGAGATAGTCGCGCGTGACGCCGGCGACCTCCTTCGTCTCGAAGCCCAGCAGCTTGCCGATGCCGTGGTCCTCGTGCACGACGTAGTCACCGGTGCGCAGATCCGCGAACGACTGCAGCGCCCGGCCGCCGACGCGCCGCTCGCGCGGCGGTCGCTTGCGGAAGACCTGCGTGTCGGGCAGGAGGACGAGACCGAGGTCGCGCCAGACGAAGCCGCGGCGTGCAGGTGTGACCGCGAAGAGGAGCTCCGGGTCGTGCGGGAGCTGGTCGCCGTCTTCGAGCAGCCGGGCATCCGCGCGCCGCAGCAGGTTCTGCTGGCGCAGCGCCTCGCCCAGGTGCGGGAACGCAACGACGACGCGTTGTCCCGCGCGCACGAATGCATTCAGCTCGTTCTCGGCCTCGGCGAGGCCGCGCGCGACGAGCGCCGGCCTCTGCGCCTCGAACGCGAACGGCTGCCCGGCCGGCAACGTGTCGAGCCGCGCGGCGCGCTTGAGCGTCACCGGCTCGAGCCCTTCCTCTTCCCAGACCGTGCGCACCTCGTCCGCCTGCCAGACCAGGTCCGGCCCGGCCGGGATCGGCGCGACGAGATCCTTCGGCATCGAGATCGGTTCGTCCTCGCCGGAGAGTGTCGTCTCGAGGAGGTCGAGGCGCCGTTCGGCGGCGGGATAGACGACAGCCGCCTCCACCGGATGCAGCGCGCGCTGCGTGAACGGCGAGAATGCTCGCATCTGCTCGATCTCGTCGCCCCAGAACTCGACGCGCAGCGGCTCGCGGCCCGTCGTGGGGAAGACGTCGACGAGCCCGCCGCGCACGGCGAACTGCCCGCGCTCGTCTGCGCGCTCGACGCGCTCGTACCCTGCGAGTGCGAGCGCCTCGGAGAGCTGCTCGAGGGTGACCTCCTCGCCCGGCGCGATGCGGATCGGCTCCGGCCGGGCGTCCGCCGGCGGCAGCGGCTCGGCGAGCGCAGCCGCGGAGGCAGAGACGAGCCCGCCCGCAGCGAGGACGTCGAGCGCGCGAGCGCGCTCGCCGACGAGGTGCGGCGCCGGATCGAGCCCGGAGCCCCAGTGCACGCCGCGGCTGGGAAGCAGCGCCACCCGCTCGTCGCCGACGAACCAGGCCACGGCCTCGGCGACGTCGCGGGCGTCGGCATCCTCCGGCGCCAGCAGGACGAGCGGTCGCCCGAGCTCCTCGTGCAGCGCGGCGATGAGCAACGGCAGCGCCGGCTCGGACACGCGCGCAGCCGCTGGGAACGCCTCGGCGAAGGCCCGGAAGCGCTCGCTCTCGCGGAGCGCTGCGACGAACGGATGCAGGATCGGGTGGTCCATGACGAAAGGCCGAACCGGCCGGTTCGGCAGGGTCATCGTAGCCGTGCGATGGCAATCGACTTGAGCGACCGCAGGTACGCAAGCCGGCGGCCGTCGAAGTCGAAGTCGCCGTACGCAGCGGCGGTGAGCGCGACGATCTCGCCGTCGAGCGTCTGGACGACGAGCTTGCCTCGGTTGAAGTACGCGACGCGCCCGGCGGCGAGCCGCACCTCGAACGGAATCGCGTTGCCAGGCAGGAAGTGCGGCCACGGCTCGGCGACCGATGCCCAGCCGACGCCGCCGTCCGAACCCCCGAGCGGCGTCGGGTCCTGGCCAAACGCGACGGTGCCGTCAGGAGCGAGGTCGATGTCGACGAACGGCGCTGGGTCGAGCCGGTACGCGGCCCGTCGGGCGCGCAGGTCGTAGACGAGCAGCGCCCGCTTGACGTAGATGAAGTTGTGACCGCGCGGCACTTCGGTCCATGCGGCGTAGCGGCCGGCGAGCGCGACGTCCGCGTATTCGACGGAGCTCGACTTCGCGAGCGTTCGTCCGAGCACGACGCTGTTCGTGTTCGAGTAGAGGATGCGGTTGCGGTCGACGTCGACGTCGAGCGTCAGACCGTGATTCACGCGTCGGAGCGGTCCGCGGGGCGGGCCGCTCCAAAGGTCCTTCTGCACGACCTCACGGCGGTACGGGCAGATGTCGCCGGCCGGGCAGAACGGCTGGAACTCGACCGTGCGGATGAACGCAACACGCTTCGCCGACGCCGCGATCTGGCCGACGCGCTGGAAGAGCGGCGCCTCGACCTGCGGCGCCTTCCAGATCCGCTGGATCGGGCTCGACGAGTAGACCGCGAACGTGTGCGAGGCCCAGGTGACGCGCGGCCCCGTGAGCGCAGGGCCCGACGCGATTGCAAGCGCTGCGGCGACGACCGGAGTGACCATGTTGATTGAGACGCGGGGCGAGGCCCGCTAGTTGAACTGCGCCTGCGCGCGGTCGAGCCCCTCGGCGTCGAGCGTCTCCACCGCGTCGGCGGCGCGCCCGATCAGCGCCTCGGCGTCGTCGGCCGGCTCGAAGTTCGACAGCACCCAGTCGGCGAGCGGCCGCGGGTCGCCGCGCCCGGGGCGGCCGATGCCGATCCGCAGGCGCATGAACTCCGGCGTCTTCAGGTGCTGAGCGATCGAACGCAGCCCGTTGTGCCCGGCCAGTCCGCCGCCCTTGCGCGCCTGCAGCCTGCCGAGGTCGAGGTCGCCTTCGTCGTGCACGACGAGAATGGCGTCGGGCTCGAGCTTGTAGAAGCGAGCGGCCTCGGCGACCGAGCGGCCCGACTCGTTCATGTACAGCTCCGGCTTGAGCAGCGCCACGCGGTGCCCGTCGAGCCGAAGCTCCGCGAGCTGTCCGGAGAACTTCCCCTTCCACGAGACGCCATGGCGCCGCGCAAGCTCGTCGAGCACCATCCAGCCCACGTTGTGGCGATGCCGCGCGTGCTCGCGGCCGGGGTTGCCGAGACCGACGACGAGCAGGTCGAGCGACGAGGCGCGTTCGCCTCGACGCCAGGGCAGGCGCACTTAGCCCTCGGTGGTGCCGGGCTCGCCCTGCTCGCCCGTGGCGGCCTCTGCCCCAGGCTCGGCCGGCTGCTCGGCCGCTCCCTCGGGAGCCTCTTCGCCCTCGGGCACCTCGCCCTCCGCCAGCTCCTCGCCCTCCTCGACCTCGGGCTCCGGCTCCTCGACGCGCGTCGGCAGTCCGACGCTGGCGAGGACGGTCTCCTCCGGATCGTCGAGGTAGGTGACGCCTTCGATCGGTGCGAGGTCGGCGAGGCGGAGCGTGTCGCCGATCGCCATGCCGCTGACGTCGAGGTCGATGTGCTCCGGAACCTCCATCGGCAGCGCCTCGACCCGGATCTCGCGCTGGATCTGCGAAAGGACGCCGCCTTCCTTGGCACCCGCCGGCTCGCCGACCAGCAGCACGGTGACGGTCGCCTGGATCGGCTGATCGAGCCGCACCTCCTGGAGATCGACGTGCGAGATGTGCCCGCGGATCGGATCCTGCTGGTAGTCCTTGAGGATCGAGGCATGCGTCGTCTTCTCGCCCTCGAGGACGACGTCGAGGATCGCGTGCAGGCCGCCCTGGCCGGTGAGGACCCGGCGCAGCTCCCGCTCGGGAATGGAGATCGCGTGCGGCTGCTTGCCGTTGCCGTAGAGGACGCCCGGAATGAAGCCCTCCCGGCGCAAGCGACGCGCGTCGGCAGAGCCGCGCCGTTCGCGCTCCTTCACCTGCAGCTTGACTCGCTCGCCGGCCATTTCCGGCGGGCAATGGTAGCTACTTCTTGATGTGCAGGTTGATTCCGAGCAGGACCAGCGGCCAGAGGAAGATGGCGAAGACGGCGGAGAGCACGCCGCGCCAGCCGTTGACGTGCTCGAAGTAGTGGTGTGTGGCGGCGATCGCGACGCCGACGCCCACGTAGATGATCGCGAGGAGGCTAGGCCCTCGTCCTCTCATGGATGAGTCCTAACCCTCGGATCTGTTCGAGAAACGCCGGTCGCTAGAAGAGCGCGTTCATGTCGCCGAAGATCGCGGAGACCGAGTCATCGGCGAAGACGTTGTGGATCGTCTCGGCGAGGATGTCGGCGACGGTCAGCACGGTCACGCGCTCCGGCTTGGTCAGCGGGTCGATCGGCACGGTGTCGGTGACGACGACGCTGTCGAGGGGGCTCTCCTCGATCCGCTCGATCGCCGGCGGCGAGAAGATGCCGTGCGTCGCGCATGCGTAGACCTTCTTCGCGCCGTGGTCCTTCAGGAACTGCGCGCCGGCCACGAGCGTTCCGGCTGTATCGACCATGTCGTCCGTCATGACGGCGCACTTGCCCTCGACGTCACCGATCACGTTCGTGATGTGCGCGACGTTGTGGGCCGGCCTCTCCTTCTGCAGCACGGCGAGGTCGCCGCCGATCATCTCTGCGAACTTGCTCGCCAGGCGCGTGCGGCCCGTGTCCGGCGCGACGGCGACCAGTTCCTCCGGCAGGCCGAGGTCGCGGAAGTACTGCGCCAGCATGGGCAGAGCGGTCATGTGGTCGACCGGGACGTCGAAGAATCCCTGGATCTGGCCGGCGTGGAGATCCATCGTGAGCACGCGGTCGGCGCCGGCCGTCTGAAGCATCTCGGCAATGAGCTTCGCCGTGATCGGCTCACGCGGCCGCGACTTCTTGTCCTGGCGGGAGTACGGGTAGAGCGGCAGCACCGCCGTGATGCGCTTCGCCGACGCAAGCTTGGCCGCGTCGATCATGATCAGCAGCTCCATCAGGTGCTGGTCGACCGGCGGCGAGCTGGTCTGGACGATGAAGAGGTCGGCGCCGCGGATCGACTCCTCGTAGCGGCAATAGGTGTTGCCGTCGGCGAACGTGCGCAGGGAAACGTCGCCGACCTGGATGCCCAGCTTGCCGGCGATCCGCTGCGCGAGCTCGGGATGCGAACGTCCCGAGAAGAGCATCAGCCGCTTGGACGGCCCGGTCTCGATCCAGTGCTCCGGCTTGAGCTCGGGCTTGGTCTCGGCGACCTCGAGCCCGGGCAGGCGAGTCAGCTCAGTCGTTGCGCTTTCCACGGAGGTAGCCCTCTTTCGTGATCTGCTTCGGCGGGAACCCAGCAAGCGATTCGGGAGGGACATCTTCTGTTATGTACGCCCCGCCCGCAATCCATGCGTCGTCTCCGATCTCGACCGGGGCCTCGAAGCCATTGTGAATCCCGGTCCTGACGTTGCGCCCGATCTTCGTCCTCTGCTTGGGGCGGCCCGGCTCGTGGGGGAAGTTGGCCGTGATGTTCCCGGCAGCGACGTTCGTGTCCTCGCCGATCTCGGCGTCGCCGATGTAGGAGAGGTGCGGTACCTTCGCCCGGGCGCCGAGCTCCGAGTTCTTGATCTCCACGAACGCCCCCGCTTTCGCGCCTGCTTCGAGCTTCGTGCCGGGGCGGAGGTAACAGAACGGTCCGACCTTCGCGTCCGGCCCGATCTCGGCGTCGACGACCACAGCGTGCGGGCCGACCTCAGCTCCGGAAGCGACGCGGGTCTTCCCGCGCAGCACCGTGAAGGGATGGATCGTCGAGTCCGCCTCGAGCTCGACCTCCGGGTCGATCCACGTCGTCTGCGGATCGACGATCGTCACGCCCGCGAGCATGTGGTCGTTGTTCACGCGCGCGCGTAGGAACGCGGCGGCGTCGGCGAGCTCGGCGCGCGTATTCACGCCTTCCACCTCTTCCGCATCCGGAGCCATGAACACCCCCACCTCCTCCCCACCTTCGACCAGCAGCCGCACCGCATCCGTCAGATAGAGCTCGCCCTGCGCGTTCACCGGCTCGATCCGCTCGAGCGCCGGCCACAGTTTGTCAGCCTCGAACACATAGATGGAGGAGTTGACCTCGCGGAGCGCGCGCTGCGCCTCGTCCGCGTCGGCGTGCTCCACGATCTGGCGGAGCCGGCCGTCGCCGTCGCGGACGATGCGGCCGTACGCGCGCGGATCGGGTGGCTCGAACGAAAGCACGGTCGCCGCCGCACCGGAGACCCGGTGCTCGTCGACCAGCTGACGCAGAAGATCGGAGCTGAGGCGCGGATGGTCGCCCGACACGACCAGGAGCTCTTTGGCGCCTTCGACCTGCGTCCGGGCTGCGCGCAGCGAGTCGCCCGTGCCGAGCGGCTGCTGTTGCACGGCGACGTCGACGCCGGAAAACGCATGCACCGCGTCGGGCGCAACGACGACGACGAGCGGATCCGGGCTGAGGGGGCGCACGGCCTCGACGACCCAGTCGACGAGCCGCCGGCCGAGCAGCGGATGCAGGTGCTTCGGCGTGGCGGACTTCATCCGCATGCCGAGCCCGGCGGCCATGACCACGGCGGCGAAGTCGCCCATCAGAGCTGGGGCGCCAGGATTCGAACCTGGGATCGCGGGACCAAAACCCGCTGCCTTACCACTTGGCTACGCCCCACGGAACGGTTCCGATCCAAAGTGTCGCAGTGATCGGCGGTCGGCGGCCGCGCGGCGGAGCCGCACGGCCTTGATGGTCGGCGCCGCAAGCCCGCGCGGCGGAGCCGCACGGCCTTGATGGTCGGCGCCGCAAGCGGCGCCTCAGCACTTGGCTACGCCCCAGAGCCGGAGAAGCTTAGGTGCGTTGGCGGTAGTCGGAGAAGAGATAGACCAGCGCGACAAGCGCGAAGCCGACGATGATGACGATCGCAACCAGCTTCAGGATGAAAGCGAAGATGACGACGAGGATCGCGAGGACCTGCGACGCCGCCGCGATCCACGAGAGCTCGCGGGCGACATCCCAGCGGAACGCGCGGCCGGCGACGATGTAGAACGCCAGCACGATCACGGCCATGATGAGGATCGTCCACCGGCCGATGTCGTGCGAGAACGCCGCGATCAAGCCCTCGATGACCGCGACCCAGAGCGCAATCCGAATGCGCCGCTCGTGGAGCCAACGGCCCCCGCGCGTGCTCCCTGCTTCTATCGCCGGCTGCGTGTACGCCACGAAATCAACGGTACCACGCTGGTGCGGTGAGCCACGTGCGCCCTTTGGGGGAGATTCGACGCTGCGCCTTCCGCGCCTCGTCGGCGTGGAGGAAGAGGCCGTAGACGGCGGGGCCCGCGCCCGTCACGTCGGCGCGGAAAGCGCCAAGCTCGAGCAGCTCGTCCGCCAGTGAAGACGACGCGAGATCGTTCGGTGGCAGCGCGGCGAGGTCACGCGGGCGCCGAATCCCCTGGAGCGCGGCGACCAGTTTCCGGCGCCTTGCGTCGTATCCCTGCTCGCCACCGCGCGCGTCGAACGCCGCATAGACGTCTCCCGTAGACGACTTCTCAGCGTCCTTCGGTAGGACGAGCACGACCCAGTAGTCCTGCGGCAGCTGCAGCGGAGCCAGCTCTGTGCCGTCACCACGACCGAGCTGCGGTCCGTCGACGAGGAAGTACGGGACGTCGGCACCAAGCTCGCGTGCCGCGGCAAAGAGCTCATCCTCTCGAAGAGGTGGCTCGCGCAACGCGTTCGCAAGTCGCAGCGCGGTCGCCGCGTCGGAGCTTCCTCCGCCGAGCCCGACGGCAACGGGTATCCGCTTGCGAATGGTGGCGCTGAAGCTCGAGCCGTCCGCGAGCGCCTCGAGTGCGCGCGCGACGAGCGTGTCGCCGCCGAAACCTTCGACGCGAAGCGTCGGCGCCCGTTCGAGCGTGATGTGGTCGCAGAGCGCGATCCGCTGATAGACCGTGACGAGCTCGTGACGACCGTCGTCGCGGTGAGGGCCGACGACGAGCGAAAGATTGATCTTTGCGGCCGCGGCGGCACGTTTCATCGAAACGCCTCGGCCAACTGGAGAAACTCGGCTGGAGTGAGCTCTTCCGCGCGGACGTCGGGGACAGCGACGTTCGCCGTGTCGATTCCCGAGAGCTCGAGCGAATTGACCAGCTTCTTGCGCCGATGCGCGAACGCCGCCTCGACGATGCGTTTCACCTGTGCGAAATCAGCCGGGAGACGTCGCCGCCGGAAGGCGACGATCGCCGACTCGACGTTCGGCCGCGGGCGGAACACGTTGCGCGAGACCGGATGGAACCCGGTTCGTTCGGCGGCGAGCTGGATCAGCACAGACACCGCGCCGTACGCCTTCGTCGACGGCTGCGCGAAGAAGCGGTCGGCGACCTCCCGCTGCACCATCACGCACCAGAGCGAGATCTCGTGGAGCCCGTCGAGGCTCTCCACGAGCAGAGGCGTGGCGATGTTGTACGGCAGGTTCGCGACCAGCTTCGTCGCGCCGGGCGCCGCCTCCGCGAGATCGAGCTGGAGCGCGTCGCCGAAGCGGAGCTCGACATTGGGCCGCCCGGCCAGTCGTTCCAGCAGTTGCGGCGCGAGTGAGGCGTCGAGCTCGACGGCGTAGACCTGCCGGACACGGTCGGCGAGGTACGTCGTCAGGACGCCGAGTCCCGGGCCGACCTCGAGGACGACATCCTCTTCGTCGAGCTCGGCCAGGCGGCCGATGACACCGAGGATGTTCTCGTCGACGAGGAAGTGCTGCCCGAGCTCCTTCTTCGCGCGGACGGTCACGAGAGGGCGAACGCCGTCGCGGCGTTCGCGTCGATGCGACGTGCGAGTTCCTCTGGGTCCTCACCACGCGTCTCGGCCAGCGACGCGATCGTGTGGACGACGTAGGCGGGCTCGTTCCGCTTGCCGCGCACCGGCTGCGGCGCGAGGTACGGACAGTCGGTCTCGGCGAGGATCCGGTCGGCTGGAATCTGCGCCGCGGCCTCACGCAACTCGACGGCCTTCGGGTAGGTCACGTTACCGGCGAACGAGACGTAGTAGCCACGCTCGAGCGCGACCGGGAGCAACTCGGAGGAGGAGAAACAGTGCATGACGACCGTCCCGTGGAAGTCGCGGAGCAGCTCTGCGGTTTCCTCCGCGGCCGCGCGTGTGTGGATGATCACCGGCTTGCCCAGGCGCTCCGCGAGCCGAAGCTGTTCCACGAAGACGCTGCGTTGTTCGTCACGCGGTGCGTAGTCGCGGTAGAAGTCGAGGCCGATCTCGCCGATCGCGACGACCTTCCCGGCGACCAGCTTCCTGAGCGCCTCCAGCGACTCGCCGTCCGCCGCTTGGTGCGGATGCACACCGGCCGCGACGAAGACGCCGTCGTTCTGCTCCGCGATCGCAAGAGTCGCGCGCGTCGACGCGAGGCCCAAGCCGATCGCGACGATGCGGCCGACGTCGGCCGCTTGCGCACGAGCGACCGCTTCAGTGGGATCCTCGAGCGCATCGAGGTGCGCGTGCGTGTCGATCACGCAGCGGTCGTCGGCGCGTCGACCCGCGGGAAGAGCGGCTGCGCAGGCGCGATGCCGTCCGCCTGGGCGGTGAGCGCCGGAGCGACGTTGCTCCACGAGAGATCGTCGGGCTGCCCGAGCGCGCGCAGAATCTCCGGCGCGGATTGCGGCAGGTACGCCGACAGCGCGACGGCCACGATGCGGACACCATCGACGAGTTCGTAGAGAACTCGGTCGAGCTTCTGCGCATCGGCATCGTCCTTGGCGAGGTCCCACGGCCTCGTCTCTTCGACGTGCTTGTTGAGCGCTCGAACGAGCGTCCAGATCGTTTCCGCGCCCGCCGTCAGGTCGAACGAGTCGAGCTGCGTCGGAACGTCGCGCTGGACCGCTTCGATCGCTGCTGTAAGTGACGAGTGTGCGACCGGCGCCGGTATGCGCCCGTCGCGGTAGCGCGCGATCATCGCGGTCGTACGCGAGACGAGGTTGCCGAGGTCGTTGGCGAGCTCGCTCTGGTACCGGTCATGGAGGCTCTCGAGCGTGACGTTCCCGTCCTGGCCGAAAGACACGGCGCGCACCGCCCAGAAACGCACCGCGTCGCTGCCGTAGACCGAGACGAGATCAAGCGGGTCGATCACGTTGCCGAGCGACTTCGAGATCTTCTGATCATCGAGTTGCAGCCAGCCGTGCACGAAGAGTTGCTTCGGGACGTCGTATCCGGCGGCAAGCAGGAGAGCCGGCCAGAAGACGCAGTGGAAACGCAGGATGTCCTTGGCGAGCAGGTGCCGCACCTCGGGCCAGAACGTCTCGCGGAGGTCCTCGTCTTCACGCGCGTACGTGAGCGCGCTCAGGTAGTTGATCAGCGCGTCGACCCAGACGTAGACCACCTGGTCCTCGTCCCAGGGGATCGGGACGCCCCAGCGCTGGCCCGCGCGGCTGAGGCTGAAGTCCTGCAGCCCGCCTTCGATGAACGACCGCGCCTCGTTGTAACGGAAGCGAGGAAGGACGAAATCGGGCCGCGCGTCGTACAGATCCAGTAGTGGTTGTTGGAAGGCCGACAGCCGAAAGAAATAGTTCGTCTCTTCGATCCACTCGGGCGCAATGCCGTGGTCGGGGCACTTCCCGTCGACGAGCTCCGCCTCGGTCTTGAACGCCTCGCACCCGACGCAGTACAGCCCGGCGTACACGTCCTGGTAGATGTAGCCGTTGTCGTAGATCCGCTGGATGAACTCCTGGACGAAGCGCTTGTGGCCCTCGTCCGTCGTGCGGATGAAGAAGTCGTACTCGGCATCGACGAGCCTAGGCAGCTCTTTCCAGGACTCGGCGATCTGGTCCACGTAGGTCTTCGGTTCCAGGCCCTGCTCCTCGGCCGCCCGGTAGACCTTGGAGCCGTGCTCGTCCGTCCCGGTGAGGAAGAACGTCCTCTCGCCGCGCTGTTTGTGATGGCGCGTGAGGACGTCGGCCGCGATCGTCGTGTACGCGTGGCCGATGTGCGGCGTGGCGTTGACGTAGTAGATCGGTGTCGTGAGGTAGAAACTGTTCACCTCCAGCCATGATAGGTCTGGCGTCGAGCTTCCCGACCCGCCGCCGGAGCGCGAAAGCGAGCCCCGACAGCACTGCACAGGCGGCCACCGCCGCGGCGAGCGTCCAGGGCAGCCCTCGCCCGGTCGCAGGCGCGCCGATAGGCCGAGGCAGGGGCGGTCGTGCTCGTGACAAGCCCTCAACCGGAGTCCGAGCGACCGACGAGCCAAGGTCGAGGCCGAGCGTCGGTAGCTGCTTCGCGCTCACGGCCGGAGCGACCGGAACGGCGACCGCATCGGCGCGCGCCTCCGGGCCGTCATGCGTCGGCGCCACAGCATTGGGGTCGCCAACCGCCTCGGCTGCCGAGGTCTCGACGCTCAGAGGCTCGGCAACGCCGGGCGGCTCGCTCGCAACGACGGGCGCGGCCACGACCTCCGCCGGCGCTGCGGGCTGTGCCTCAGGTGCAACGGCGGTAGGCGGAGCGGGCCGCGCAGCGGCCGCGGGCTCCGGGACGACCGCCGCGGGAGCCGCGGCCTTCTCAGCCGGAGTCGCCTGGACCTCGGCCGGCGACTCGACGGCCGCGGACGCGATGGGACGGGCGGGCAAGAGCGTCAGCGGGTCGACGTATCCCTGCTCCTCCGACGTCACGCGGACGCCGAAGTAGACGTAGGGCTCCGACAGCTCGACGGTGCCGCTGGGCCCGACAGTGCCGACGACGGCGCCCTCGCTCACGACCGTGCCCCGCGTGACCCCGATCGACCCGAGATGGACAAGCGTCGCCGTGTAACCGAACGGCGTCTGGATCGAAACGGTCTTGCCGCCGGCCGGCACCGTGCCCGCGAAGGAGACGACTCCCCCCGCCGGCGCGACGACCTTCGTCCCCGTGGGAGCGCCCAGGTCGACCCCGCGGTGCTGTCCGCCTGCGTACGGATGCGCACGGTCGAAGGAGAACGGTCGCAGCACAGGGCCGTCGACCGGCCATGTCCAGGCCTGCGCCGCCGAGACCGGCAGCCCAAGGGCACACAGGATCAACACCACAGCGAGTCGCCGCACGAGAAACACTCCTTTGTTGTCAGGATTGAGAACTGAACGACCGTAGCAAGGCCGTTCTTCGTTGTCAATACTGGCTACAAAGTACGGCGGTAGAGCTCGTTGCGCGACGTGCCCGTCAGCCGGGCGACGACGTCGGCCGCCTGTCGGCGCGGAACTCCGGCGGCGACGAGCTCGGCCACTGCCATGACGGCATCCTCGCCGTCACCCACCGCACGGCCCGGCCCGAGCACCAAGGTGATCTCCCCTTTGGGCACCTCGGAGAAGCGCGCTGCAACCTCGGCCGCGCCCCCGCGCACGACCTCCTCGAACTTCTTGGTCAGCTCGCGGCACACGGCCACCGGACGGTCCGGATCCGCCGCCGCGAGCGACCGCAGCGTCGCCGGCAGCCGCTGGGGCGACTCGAACGCGACGACGGGATACGCCCAGCCGCGAAGCTCCTCCCACAAGGACGCCAGCCCCTTTGCCCCGCGCGGCAGGAAGCCGACGAACTGGTACCGCTCTGCCGTGAAACCGCTGGCGATCAGCGCCGTGTCGACCGCCGAAGCGCCCGGAAGCACGGTCACGGGCACGCCTGCCTCCAGCGCCCCGGCCACGAGCCGGGCGCCGGGATCGCTGATCCCCGGCAGGCCCGCATCGCTGACGAGGGCCATCCGCTCCCCGGCCTCGAGCCGCGGCAGCAGCTCCGCCGTCCGCTTCGCCTCGTTGTGCTCGTGGTACGAGAGCAACCGCGCCGAGATCCCGTGCCGCTCAAGCAACACGCGCGTGTGACGTGTGTCTTCGCAGAGCACGACGTCCGCGCCGCGCAGCTCCTCCAGGACGCGCAGCGTTACATCGTCGAGGTTCCCGATCGGCGTCGCGCAGACCGCGAGCGGCATCAGCGCAGCGCGTCGAACGCGACGAGCCCGGCGCCGATCAGGCCCGCCGCCGTTCCCAGCTCCGCGCGCACGATCCGCACGCGCTTCCCCGCGCCCGCGAGCCCCTCCCGCGCGACGATCTCCCGCGCTGGAGCGAGGATGAAATCCCCGGCAGCGGCAAAACCGCCGCCGATCACGACCAACTCCGGATTGAAGATGTTCACGAGGCTGCCGATGCCGGCGCCGAGGTAGCGCCCGATCCCGTCCAGGATCTCGACGGCGCGCGCCTCGCCCTCGTTCGCGAGCCGCACGAGGCGGTGCGCGTCCACGGCCGGGCCGAACACCTCCTGCGCGAGCTTCGTCGCGGCGAAGCCGGTCACGTACGGCTCGAGGTGTCCGCGCCCGGTGCACGTGCCCTGGCAAGGAATCCCGTCGAACTCGACGACCATGTGCCCGAACTCGGCCCAGCCGCGGTAGAGCTCACCCTCGATCACCGCCCCGCCCCCGCAGCCCGAGCCGAGCGTGAGCATCACCATCGTCTGTACGTCGCGCGCCGCGCCGAAGTGAAACTCCGCATACGCGGCGGCGTTGGCGTCGTTCTCGATCCCGACCGGCAGGCCGAAGCGCTTCGCCATCCGGTCACGGAAGTCGACCGTCGCGTCGAGGGGGATGTTCACGGCCTGCTGCGCCCTCCCTGTGCGCTGGTCGATCGGGGACGGAATCCCGAAGCCGAGCGCGACGACCCGGTCGTCGAGCAGCTCCTCGACGGCGGCATCGAGACCGGCCAGGAGGTCGTCCTGGGAGGTGACGGGCGTGGGATGTTCGCGCCGCTGCTCGACCTGCCCGTCTCGGCCGACGATCCCGGCCAGGATCTTCGTGCCGCCGAGGTCGACGCCGATGACGCGTTTTCCGTCCAAACCGCGCGGCTACCCTACTGGCTCGATGGCGACGGGAGAGAAGCCCTACCGCGTCTACCGAGGCGGGCGCGTGAAAGGGCGCGTGCCGCTCGAGCGCCCGCAGGCGCGGCCCGATCGCAACGGTCGCTCACCTGCGCCGCCGCGCGTGCGCAGGCCGCGACGCCGCTGGAGCTGGAGGCGCCGGATCGGCATCGGGCTACTGCTCTTCGTCCTGCTGGTCGTGATCTGGTCGATCCTCGGCTACCTCTCCTTCCGCAGCGGTGTCTCGAAGGCGAACGAGCGGCTGCAGAGGACGTCACCAGGGATCGAGCGCGTGCTCGCGCCGCAGAACGGCGCGATCCTGTCGCACGCGACGGCGATCCTGATGCTCGGACGCGACTTCGCGAACACCGATCAGCGCGTCACGGACAACCACTCCGACTCGATCATGATCCTGCGCACCGATCCCGACCGTCATCGGCTCGCGTACCTCTCGATCCCGCGCGATCTGCGCGTGGCGATTCCCGGCCACGGCGAGCAGAAGATCAACGCGGCGATGCAGATCGGCGGGCCGGAGCTCGTGATCCGGACGATCCAAGGGCTCACCGGCAACGCGCTTCGGGTGAACCACGTGATGATCGTCGACTTCGCGAACTTCAAGGACCTGATCGACAACATCGGCGGCATCGACATCACGGTTCCGGCGCCGATCCTCTCCAACAAGTTCGACTGTCCCTACGACGCCGCCGGCTGCGCGAGGTGGAAGGGCTGGCGCTTCGCAAAGGGACGGCAGCACATGGACGGCCGGCGCGCGCTGATCTACTCGCGCATCCGCGAGAACCAGCTCGACCCGCGCGACACCGACATCAGCCGCGGCGGGCGCCAGCAGGCGGTCCTCCGCGCCGCGCTGCACAAGCTGCTCGGGTTCGGCACGTACGCGAAGCTGCCGTTCGACGGGAGCGGACTGCTGAAACCGCTGACGACGGACCTCTCGGCGTGGCAGTTCGTCCAGCTCGGCTGGGTGCTCAAGCGCGCCAGCGACGGCAATGCGCTCCACTGCAGGCTCGGCGGGACCGCAGCCGGCGGGGACATCATCGGCAGCGAGGACAACATCTCCGTGATTGGGATGGTCACCGGCGCCTCGGCGCCGCAGCCGCCACGTCCCGGCGAGGGCCTCTTCGCTCCCGGCTGCGTCGTCGGGAACCGGGCGTTCGAGCCCTAAGCCTCCGCTGCTTTCTTTTCGGGCGGCTTGTCCTTCTTCTCCGTGCCGGTCGAGTCGGCCGGGTCCTTCGCGGCCTCCTTCTTGCGGCCGCCGCGCCCGTAGTCGGTCGAGTAGAAGCCCGAGCCGCGGAAGTGCACCGGGACCGGATAGAGAACCGTCTCGACGGGAGAAGCCCCGCAGACGGCGCACACGTCCGGCGCAGGGTCAGCGATGCGCTTGAAGACTTCAAAGACGTGCCCGTTCGGGCACTTGTACTCATACGTAGGCACGAGAATGAAAGACGCTAGCAACGGTATCGGCTTGGACACGCTCGAGAGAGAGACCCGATTCGACGTTGCCGCACTGAAGGTCGATGCGTTTTGGGCCGCGACCGGAACGGTGACGGCGGCCGTCGCGGGCGTGCTCGGCTGGTTCCTGCGGTCGTGGCCGCCGCACGAGGACGAGGCGCTCGCACTCTTCGTCGGGCGCGGCTCGCTCGGCGACGTGCTGCACACGGTTGTCGCCGAACGAGGCGGAGCGCCGCTGCACTTCTTGTTCGCGTGGGCGGTCGTCCACCTCGGCGGCGGCCTGACGGCGCTCCGGATCGTCTCGCTCGTCTTCGCCGTCGCGTGCGTGCCGCTGATCGTGGAGCTCGGCGCGCGGCTCGCCGACCGCGTGACGGGAGTGCTCGCGGCCGTGTTCGCATCCGCCAGTTGGGTGTTCCTCTTCCACGGCGTGTTCGGGCGGATGTACAGCCTGTTCCTGTTCACCAGCCTGCTGTCGTTGCTTGCGCTGCTCTCACGCAGGTACGTGCTCTGGGGGCTTGCGTTGCTGCTGGTGCTCGCGAGCCACCCGTATGCAGTGCTGGTTGTCGCTGCGCAGGCGTTATATGTCGTGCTGCACGGGCGCGACCGGCGCGCTCTCGTGACGCTCGCCGCGGTCGGCGTCGCCGGCTTTCCCTTCTGGTGGGCGGACATCGTTCTCCGGAACCGCTTCGACGTCGGGATCGGCGGCGGCGGAACGCGGCTCGGCTCGCCCGGAGCCGTGTTGCGCTACCTCTGGTCGGTCGCGGGAGACTTCAGCTCGCACACGCACCTCTGGTCGCTGTGTTTCGGCGCGCTGGCGGTGGCGGGCGCGGTGCTGCTCGTGCGACGCAACCGCTCGGACGCGCTGCTGACCGCCTGCGTGATCGCCGTGCCGGCCATTGCGTTCATGCTCGCGACGTTGCGCTCGACGACGTCGCCGGAGGCGCGCCACCTGATCTTCGCGCTGCCGTTTTACAGCGTCTTGCTCGCGCTGCCGCTGGTCGCACTGGCACGCGTGAACGTCGGCCTGGCCGCAGTCACGCTTGCGGTGGCGGCAGTGCTCGTCGTCGGCGAGGTGCGGTGGGCGCACACGAAGACGCCGGAGCTGTTCGACGGCGATCCGCCCGGCGAGGCGCACGCGCGCGACGCGGCGGCCGCCTGGCTTGCAGCGACGAGCCGGCGCGACGACGTCCTGCTGGGGTACGAGCCGGTCTTCCTGCGCGCGTGGGAAGAGAACCGGTCGTTCTCGGACAACGTCCTGCCGCGTGCCGACCCTGCGCTGTTCGCGGACGCGCTCGAGGGAATCGACATCCCGCTCGGCCGTGGCATCTGGGTCTTCGACGCGAGCGACACCACGAATGCACGCCAGCGGTCGACGATCGCCTTCCGCTTGCCGCAGCCGGAGTCCGCCTTCGAGGGGCGCGTGTACGGGCCGTATCTCGTGATCCGCTCGCGCCGGCCGCTGCTGACGAGGGCGAACTACATCACCGTGGCCGAGCGCGTGATGCGCGTCGGCGTCGGGCTCAGGATCAACGACGCCGAGGTGAACCTGCAGACGATGCGCCGGGCCGAGTCACGCCTCTAGCTCTTCGAGCTCGCGTTCGACGACCTCGCGATAGCACGGCGCACCCTCGAAGGCCTCGAGACCCTGCGGCGTCCTCCGGGTGACCTGGCCGCGCCGCCGGCGACGGCGTGCGGCGGCGAGCGCCGCCGATGCCCCGACCAGCCCGCCGACCACGAACGAGCTGAGACGGCCGCGCCTGTTCTCGCCGTCCATGGGACGATCGTAGCTCCATGTTCGTCGTCACCCTCGGCGATCTCCTGCTGGACGTGATCGTCCGGCTCGGCGAGCCGCTGGCGACGGGTGCCGACGCGAACGCGGACACGCTAGCTGCGCCCGGCGGCCAGGCGGCGAACGTCGCGGCTTGGGTCGTCGCGCTCGGCGGACGGGCCCGCTGCGTCGTCAGGCGCGGCGACGATTTGGCGGGCGCGCTCCTCGCGGGAGAGCTGGAGTCGCGCGGGGTCGAGCTCGTCGGCCCTGCCGCCGGGCGGACCGGCGCGGTCGTGTCCCTGGTGACCGCAGACGGGGAGCGCACGCTGGCGTCCGACCGCGGGACCGCGACACTGCTCGAGCCAAGCGACCTCGACCCGGGCTGGTTCGCGTGCGACTGTCTGCACATCTCCGGCTATGCCCTGCTCGCCTCGCCGATCGACGCCGCAGCTATCCGCGCCGCCGAGCTCGCGCGCACGAACGATGCCCGCGTGAGCGTCGACCTCTCCGCGTGGACGCGCATCCGGCGTTCGGACAGCTTCCGCGACCAGGTCGCCGCGCTCGATCCGGACGTGGTCTTCGGAAACGAGGTCGAGTGGGACGAGCTCGGCGCAGTCGGTGAGACGCGTGTCGTGAAGCGCGGCGCGGGCGGTTTCGACGTCGTCCGCGCCGACGGGATCGAGCGGTGCCAGGCACGCGGCACGTCCATCGTGGACACGACCGGCGCCGGTGATGCGCTTGCAGCAGGGTTCCTCGTCGGGGGACCCGAGCTCGCCCTCGAGGCCGCCGAGCGCTCCATCGCGCAGGTCGGGGCGATGCCCTGATCCAGGTCGCCGAGGAGATCCGCGAGGCCCGCGCGGTCGTCGCGCTGGAGACGACGCTCGTCGCGCACGGGTTTCCGCCTGGGGAAGGCGTGGAGGTCGGCCGTCGGGCCGAGGCGCGCGTCCGCGAAGCGGGCGCCGTGCCGGCGACGGTCGGGGTCCTGGACGGAAGGATCCGCGTCGGCCTGTCGTCGGACGAGCTCGAACGGTTCGACGCGAGCGCGCGCAAGGCCGGCCCGCGCGACCTCGCCGTGTGCGCGGCGCAGGGTCTCGTCGGCGCGACGACCGTCGGCGGCACGCTCGCCGTCTGCCGCGCGGCCGGGATCACGTTCATGGGCACCGGCGGCCTCGGCGGCGTGCACCGCGGCTTCCCGCACCCGCCCGATGTCTCCGCCGACCTCGGCGAGCTCGCGCGCACGCAGGCGCTCGTCGTCTCGTCGGGGATCAAGTCGCTGCTCGACGTGGCCGCGACGCTGGAGCTGCTGGAGACGCTCGGCGTCCCGGTGCTCGGCTACGGGACGGACGAGCTGCCGCTGTTCTATTCCGCCGGCGGAGGGCCGGCAGCGCCTGCGCGCGTCGACTCGGCCGGTGACGCCGCCGCCGTCGCGCGTTCGCACTGGGAGCTCGGAGGCGGAGGCCTGCTGCTCGCGCAGCCGCCGCCGACCAGCCTCGACGACGTCGAGCCGCTGATCGAGGAGGCGCTCGCAGAGTCCGAACGGCAGGGCATCAGCGGCCAGTCCGTCACGCCGTTCGTCCTGTCGTTCCTGCACGAGCGCAGTCGCGGGCGGACGCTGGACGCCAACCGCGAGCTCGTCGTCGCGAACGCCGGCCTCGCCGCGGAGGTGGCGATGGCATGGAGCAGCTGACCTTCGACTTCCCCGGCCTGCGCATCGGCGTGGCCGAGTACGAAGAAGGACCGACCGGCTGCACCGTCTTCCACTTCACCGGCGGCGCGATGCTCGAGCGCGACGTGCGCGGGGGCTCGCCCGGGACGTTCGGCGACCTCGACTGGATCGATGCGATCTGTCTCGCCGGCGGCTCGCTCTACGGGCTCGAGGCGTGCACGGGTGTCGCGGCGGAGCTGTTCGAGCAGCGCAACTACGACACCGGCTGGACGGCGATCGCCGACGTCACCGGCGCGATCATCTTCGACTTCGGGCCGCGCGAGAACGCGGTGTATCCGGACAAGGAGCTCGGCCGGGCGGCGCTTCGCGCGGCGCAGGAGGGAATCTTCCCGCTCGGCCGGCGTGGGGCCGGCCGCTCCGCGACGGTCGGCAAGACCTTCGGCTTCGAGCTCGCGGAGCCGGGCGGCCAGGGCGGCGCCTTCCGGCAGGTCGGGCCGACGCGCGTCGCCGTGTTCACCGTCGTGAACGCCGTCGGGGCCGTCGTCGATCGCGACGGCAAGGTGGTCCGCGGCCACTTCGACCGGCCGACCGGCGAACGCCGCGCGCTCGTCGAGGGGATCGAGGCTCGCGTCACCGGCGGAAACACGACGCTGACGGTGGTCGCGACGAATCAGAAGCTCGACCGTTGGCTGCTGCGCCAGCTCGCGCGCCAGGTGCACACGTCGATGGCACGCGCGATCCATCCCTTCCATGCGCTCACGGACGGCGACGTGCTCTTCGCGGCAACGACGAACGAAGTGGCGAACGACGCGCTCGACAGCCTGACGCTCGGGGTCGTCGCGTCGGAGCTCGCGTGGGACGCGGTGCTCGCGGCGGTGCGTTAGCGCTTACACTGCATCTTGTGCCGCGCGGTTACGAAGAAGGCCCGGTCGCCGAAGCCGCCGAGGCGCGCCGAGACGCGATCGAGCGGGGCGAGCCGCTCGAGCCGGAACGTCGCGGCGTTGACCGTCGTGCCGTGTACGGCTCGACCGACGACCAGCCGAAGAAGCACTTCCTCGGCTGGGCGGACGAGGTCGACGCCGACGCGCTGTTCGCGTCGGGGAAAGCCTGGGGGATCAGCGTGCTGCGTCAGCCGGGGTAGGTCCACCCGGGGCCGGAAAATAGGCCTCCCGGCCCATTGCATCGGGCCGGCGCGGGCGGCACCTTTGGCAGGTGCATGTCCTCTCCCGCACCGAGCTGCTCGCGTGGATCGTCGCGCTCTTCGTCGTAGAGGTGCTCCACCTGAAATGGATCTGGCTCTCCGAGTGGAGCTGCCGGCGCTGCCAGCAAAAGAATCTCGAGTGCGGCTGCCCAGGCCGCTGGATCAAGTATCTCTGAGCGAAAGCTGCGCTTTCGCTCAGATCGAGGATCGCCGCTTCGCGGTGAACGTGCGCGGGCGAAGCCCGCGCACTCCTCTCCAGGCTCTGCTGAGCCACTGAAGTGGTCCGCGTGCGGCGGCGGCTTCGCCGTCCCCGCACGCGTGAGTTCGGCTTCCGGTTAGAGCGGCTTCGCTCGCTCTAACCTCCAGCCCTCGGCGAGTCGAGGGTCGCGCCGTTCGCCCTAGCCCAGCGCGTTCAGGAACTCGTCGATGGTGAGGGCCGTCAGCGTGCGGATCTTCGTGCTGCCGCGGGCGCCGAGGGCGACCGAGACGCGCGCGATCGTCGCGGAGTCCGGTGCCTCGACGACGTTGACGAAGTCGTACTCGCCGAGCGTCGCCCACTGGTGAACGACCTGCGCGCCGAGCTCCTCCACGTCCTTGTTCACCTCGCGCAACCGATCAGGGTTCGACTTCAGTGTCTGCACGCCCTGTGCCGTCAGGCTGGAAAGAAGAATGTACGTCGCCATTGGGCCTCCTCCTCGCTCGGGGGCCCGACTCTACTCGGGCTGACTGGTCGACGTACAGAACGGCCGCGCCCAAGACGAAGACGGGAGCCAGCACGAGCAGCGCCAGCACGGCTGCGATGTGCAACGCCTGACCGCTCCCCTCGCGCAACGCGAAGAAGATGACGAGGCCGGTCAGAAAAATGGTGATCGCCAGCGTCGCGAGCGAACCGAGCGCGTGGACATAATCCGCGCGCGCGAGCTCCACCCCGCGGCGGAGCGAGTCCGCGTAGCCGCGGCGCTCGACGAGCGCGGCCGGAACCGCGAGCCCGACCAGCGCGAGCCAGCCGAGCGCGAGCAGGTAGATGCCCGGAAAGACCCAGAGGCGGGAGACGCAGATCGGGAGAAACGCAAGGAACCCGACCGCGAGCGCGACGGCGACGTAACGCCCGCGGCCGATGGGCCGAACGAGCGCGACGGCCCCCGCGTACGACGACGCCAGCACGAGCGGCCCGGCTCCGAGCACGACGCCGGCCCGAAGTCCACCGTCGAGCTCGGCGGCGGCGACCCCGAGCAGCGCCGGCCCGATTCCGAGCGCGAGCGACGGCCAGAACCGTGCGGCGTACAAGCGCAACGCCTCGGCCACGAGCTGCCCGACCGTGCGCGTCTCCGGGGGAAGCGGCGGCGGGAGCTGGCTGCGCGGCACGCGACGAATCTAGCGGGGAAACCCTGGAAAGACAGGCCGGCCGTTCACCCAGTCCACTTCCAGGAGGACGCGCGAGTGCTGCAGCGCCTCCAGGTTCGCGACCGGCTTGCGGGTCCGCGTGTCGACGACGTCGCCCGAGTCGCCGACGTAGAGGAAGCGTCCGTCCGCGCTCAGCGTCAGCGAACCGATCTCCGAAAAGGTCTTCGACAGTCGAACGTCCTCGACGCGGCGGGGCGGGCTGTTGGGCAGCGCGCTGACGTCGAAGACATGCGCCGTGCGGTTCGGCGTGTCGAGCACCCACAGCTCGGGACGGTCCGGCGCCAGCGCCAGCCCGTGGCTCGGCGGATTCGGCCCGAAGCGCCGGTTCCATGTGAAGCCCTTGAAATGCACGACGTACCGCGTCGCACCGGTGCGCATGTCGATCACACGAAATCCGAGCAGCCCGCGCTGCGTGACGTACATGACCTGGTGCTGGAGATCCGTCTCCTCGAGAGTGTCGGACGCGAAGGGGACGAGGCCGCCCTTGCGCAGATGGCCGTTGCGCAGGTCGAGCGTGAAGGGCCCCGAGGCGGTCCGGAGCGCGACCTCGCCGAGCAGTGGTGCGGCGGACGAGATCTTCCGCGCCCGCTCCACCTTCAGTGCGCCCACGAGCTTGTTCTCGTCGTCGATCGCGAAGAAGCACGCCGCCCTGTCAGGGAAGACCACTGCGTAGCGGTGGGTGTCGCCGTCCCGGGGCGCACGCCAGTCGGAGACGCCGGAGACGAAGCACGGCGGCACCTTCTCGGAGCTGAAGAAGATCGTCAGCCCGACAACGATCCCGGTCGCGACGAGCACGAGCGCTCCTGCGCGCAGCCAGATGCGGCGCGTCACCGCAGCTCGGCAAGCACGTTGCGGAGCGCGGCTTCCAACCCGGCGAGGGCGTCATCGAATCGCCAGCGCGAGCGGTCGCGCTCGTCGACGAGGTTGGAGACGCATCGGAGCTCCACGGCGGGCACGCCCGCGAGCTGGGCGGCGCGGAGAACGGCAAACCCTTCCATCGCCTCGACCTCCCACGCCGTCCCGCCGCCGATCGAGGCGCACGTCGCGATTGGGCAGATGTGAGCGTCAGGCAGCGCTCGCTGTGCGGCCGCGAGCAACGCTGCGTCCGCCGCGACACGCTCGACGCGAGGCAGCACCGCCCCTGGATCCGCGACGATGTCGCAGTAGATCGCTTCGGACCCGAGGACCACGGCAGGCGGCGCGAGCGTCTTCGCCCCTGCGATACCCACGTTGACCACAGCCGCCGGCTTGTCCGACGCGAGCGCCCGAGCCGTCGCCGCAGCTGCCTCGACCGGCCCGATCCCGCAGACGAGCGTGGCGGCTCCGTCGGCCCCCGCCAGTTCAGGCTCCGTCGCTGCAACGACGAGGATCACAGCTCGAACGCTAGTCACCCGCAATGGGTGAATCCGCGCAAGGAACTCCCAAGGCCGGCATCTCAACGGTCAACCGCAAGAAAAAACCGCCGCCGGCCCGCCGCAGGCCGGCTGCGAACAACCAAGAAAAAGGCCGTCCACCGCAGGGGCGGCCTTTCTATGAGCGGAGGGAAAGTTTCAGCAGCGGGGGCTTTCCTAGGTTGTTAGTCAGGACGGTCATGCGGGCCAAGCCCGCATGACCTCTCTGCGGCGCCGCCGAGTCGGCGCCTTTCTATGAGCGGAGGAAAGTTTCAGCAGCGGGGGCTTTCCTAGGTTGTTAGTCAGAACGGTCATGCGGGCCAAGCCCGCATGACCTCTATGCGGCGCCGCCGAGTCGGCGCCTTTGGTCCTGTACCCCAGGAGGGGGATTTCTGTTTTCCCTTGCAAGATCCGTGCCGATCCTGCGTCTCAGAAGGAAAGCCGCAGTAGTACGGAGGTATGTGATGTACGCCGCACAGATCCAAACGGGGGAGCTAAGGCCGCAGGACCTGCCGACCACTTACGGTGATTGGAGCGACTACGCACGCTTTGCCGTCACGTTCGCTCCGAAGGATCGTGAGGGCTGCAGGGAGTTCGCAACCAGCGCGTTCGCGCGCTGGCGCCGCAGCGGCGAGGTGCCGCGCATGCTGCAAGAGCTGCGCGCGTGCCTCTGGTTCGAGCAGCGCAGGTGGCGCTTCATGGGCCGCGAGCCGAACGCCGAGGGCATGCGTTACGCCGCCGCGTTGATCCGCGGCATGCGGGCGCAGTTCTAGAGCCCGGCCGCAAGCACCGCCGCAGTCACCGTGTCGTCGATCGACGACACCGGTGACTCGCGCCCGACCCACGGCTCGCCGCCGAAGTAGCGGACGAAGATCTTCTCCGCCGTCCGGGTAGCGAGCGCCTGCGTCGTCAGCGTGGGATTGGGCCCGCCGACGGCGTTCGGCAGAGCCGAGTTGTCCGCGACGAACAGCCGCTCCACCCAGCGCGACTCGGCGTCGCCGTTCAGCACGACGCCCAGCCGCATCGTGCTGTGGATGTGCAGGAGGATGGGCGCCCAGTTCATCCGGACGATCTCGCGCGCGCCGGCGGCGCGCAGGATCTCGACGGCACGGGCGGCGAGGAAATCCCGGTTGGCGAGCGTCCGTGCCGTGCGGCGACGCAGCTCGACGCGGGCGATCGGCCCGTGCGCGTCGGGAGCCATCACCGTGGAGAGCGTGACGCGGTTCTCGGGGACGACGTCGTCGTCCGTGATCACCGCGATCGCCATCAGCCGGTCGACGTTCGACAGGAAACGAGCCAGGCGCGCGCCGCGCAGGCGCCGGCTCGGGTCCTCGCTGTCGGTCAGCCCCTGCGCCTGCAGCCCGGGCGGGACGCCGGCCTGCTCGATCGACCCGTAGCCGGGAAAGTCGGCACGCGCCGCCGACGTCGGTCCCTTGCTCGATCCCGTGTAGTGCGCGAAGCGACCGACAACGTAGTCGAGGTAGTGGTCGGTCAGGCCGCGGCCGACCTGATCGTCCGGATTCGGTAGCCCGCTGTTCAACCAGAGACGCGGCGTCTCGATCGGCCCTCCCGCGAGAACGACCACCTTCGCCTCTTCCGTCGTGACGACGCCGGTGCGTGTGTTGCGCCAGGCGATGCCGCGTGCCCTGCCGGCGTCCGTCTCGATCTGCACCGCGAACGCGTCCGGCACGAGCGTGACCGCCTTTCCCCGAGCCCACTTGTCGGCGGTCAAGGCCATCGGCACGTAGCTGACGTGCGTCGAACGCTTCGCCTTCAGGTTGCGCGGAGCCCTCAACGGCAGGAAGCAGCCCTGCGGGCAATGGCCGCAGAACGTGCAGCCCCTTGCGCGTGGGTACACGAGAGGAACTGCTCCTCCTTCGTACCCATCGCCGCGGTCTGAACGGGCAGGGTGTGCTCGACCCATTCGTAGTAAGGGATCAACTCCGCATATGTCAGCGACCCCTCGAACGCGCTCGGCATCGCGCGCGGCGAATTGGCGAAGTAGTGCACAGTCGAGCCGCCGACCCCGGCCGTCTGCCAGATGAAGCAGTTCTGCGGCAGGTCGCGTGCCCACGGGGCCTGTGCGCGATCTCCGGGCCCGAAACGAAAGATGCCCGTCGCCGGATTGTTCGCCTCGTTCTCGTAGTGCGACCACTGGTGCTCCGCGTCCTCCCACGCAGGGCCGGCCTCGAGAAGCAGCACGTCGAGCCCGCGGGCGCCGAGCTCTTTCGCGACGACCGGCCCGCCGGCGCCCGCGCCGACGACGATCACGTCACGCATGCCAGTAGCCCTTGAACTCCTTGTGGCCGTGCGACACGCCGCCGTAGCGGGCCGCGCGCCAGCCGGCCCGGGTCGAATAGGCGAGGAACGCCGTCAGGTCCTGCAGGTTGCCGACGAGGAAGTGGATCGAGCCCGCGCTCTCGACCGGCAGCCGCTCGAGCGTCTCGAAGACCTTGGCCTTCTCCGCGTTGGACAACTGTGCGAACGTCGATCCGGCCTTCACCTGCGCCGCCCCCCCGTCGAGGATCGCCGCCGCCGTCGCGGACAGGGGTTGCGGACCGGGCAGGAAGCGGTCGAGCGTGCGGATCAGGCGCGGCGTCGTGGCGGCGCGAACTTGCCTTCCCGGGGCGACGAAGCGAACGAGCGCATCCAGCGTGCTCGGCGTCGCCGCGAACGCCTGCTCCAGCCACTTCAGGCGCGAGACGACGACGATCGCCGTCGCGCGCTGCAGCAGCTCGCGGCGGGAGAGACTCACCCTCGCGCGATGACCTCGCGCGACGGATCTGCGGCCGGATCGCCTTCGGGCAGGACGTCGTGCGCCCACTCGCTCTGCTTCCACTGCGGCACCGGCGTCTCGCACTCGGACTTCGGCACGAAGCGGGAGCGCGCGACGAGCTTGTACTCGTGGATGTAGCGCGGGCAGTTCGGGAAGACCTCCGTCGCCGCGACACGGACGACGAGCTGGGCCTCCGGATACTCGCGAAGGAGCGGATCGTCGTCGTTCACCGACGCGTTGCCGTTGAGCCGCAGCCGCTTCCGTCCCTCGAAGTCGATGAAGAGCAGGCCGACCTTCGTCGTCGCGAGCAGGTTCCCGGTGGTCAAATACATGCCGTTCCCGTCGTAGACCGGGAAGGCAATCGTCCGGTCATCGAGCACGCGCACGAAGCCGGGCTCGCCGCCCTTGTACGAGCACTGCGGCTGCCCTTCGGCGTCGACCGTCGCGATGAAGAACATGTCGCGCGCCTCGATGAAGGCGCGGTCGTCGCCATCGATGTGGTCGCGGACGATCCGTTCCTCGATGCGGTCCGCAAGCCGTCGCGTGTCGAAGCGGTCCTGGAGCTTGCGACTGCTCTGGTGGTACAGACCCACGTCCACGATCTTTTCAGGGAATCCTCACGACCACCAAACATCCGATCACCAAGCTTCGGGTCAGCCGCACTACTGAGAGGGGCCGCTGCGGGGGCCGCGGCCTTTCTTCCCGGAAAGAGCGCTACGCGCTCTTTCCGTGTTTTTGAGGTACGCCGCTTCGCGGTCAACGCGCGCGAGCGCGGCTCGCGCGCTCCCTGTGTGCTGGGCGGCTGTTCACTTCCGTGCGGGGCGGCGATGCTTCGCGTCGCCGCCCCGCATCAGTTCGTCTCCGCGTAGAGCCGCTTCGCCTGCTCTACGCTCCGGCCCTTGGGGCGTCTAGGATCGAAGCGTGGGCTACCACGTCGTCGACGCAGCGAAGCTGGAGTGGCAGGAGCGACCACCCGCCGTTCAGGGACAGGAGCCGCGCAGCTACGCGGAGGTCACCGACCTTGCGAGCCTGAAGAACTCTCGGGCGCGGATCTGGCGCTATCCGCCGAAGACGCGCGGCCGCCGACACGCCGACAAGGTGCAGGAGGAGGTCTTCGTCGTCCTCTCCGGACAGCTGACGATGCAGCTCGGCGATCCGCCCGAGCGCATCGACGTCGGCCCGCAGAGCGTCGTCGCCGTCGAGCCGGGAACACCGCTGCTCGTTCGCAACGAGGGGGACGAGGAGCTCGTGCTGTACATCTACGGCGCACCGGCCGAGCAGGGCGGCGCCGACTTCTTCGAGGACCTCCCCGAGGCCTAGCCGGGCTTCTCCCAGACTGCGACGAGCTTCTCGCTGGTGCTCGTGAAGGGCTCGCGCTTCCAGCCGCTCCAGCGCTCGCGCAGCCGCATGCCGGCAAGTTGCGCCATCAGGTCGAGCTCCGCCGGCCAGATGTACCGGAACGGGATCGAGAGCCGCTCGAACCTTCCGTCCACCTCGCGATAGTGGTGCGAGATCAAGCCCTGATTCGCGACGTCGTACTCGTCGAACCCGAGCCGCGTCTCGCTGAAGTGGAAGGGACGAATCGTCTCGCCGAAGGGGAGCCGCTGCAAGTCGGGCAGGCCGACCTCGATCACGAAGCAGCCGCCCGGCTCGAGGTGCGCGGCGACATTCCGGAAACAGGCGACCTGCGCGTCCTGCGTCGTCAGATTCATGATCGTGTTGCAGACGAGGTACACGAGCGTGAAGGTCCCCTTCGCCCTCGTCGTCGCAAAGTCGCCCATGGTGACGCCGATCTCCTTCGCCTCGGGCTTCTCGCGCAGACGCGCCACCATCGCCGGCGAGAGATCGATGCCGTGCACGCGCACGCCGCGCTGCGCGAGCGGCACGGCGACCCGCCCCGTGCCGATGCCGAGCTCGAGCGCCGCCCCGTCACCAGCGAGCTCGGCGAGGAAATCGACGGTCGGATCGAGCACCGCCGGGTCGAATCCTTCGACCTCGTCGTCGTACCGTGTGGCGATCTCCTCGCCGAAGTAGTCCTCAGGCAACGGCGGGCTCGCGCGCACCCGCGCGCTCGAACACGAGCTCACCGTCTTGCGCATCGACACGCACGGTGTCGCCGTCCGCGAACTCACCCTCGAGCAGCCGCAGCGCGAGCGGGTTCTCGACCAGCCGCTGCAATGCACGCTTCAGCGGACGCGCGCCGTAGGTCGGATCCCAGCCGGCATCGGCGAGGACCTGCTTGGCGTCGTCCGTCAGCTCGAGCTCGATGCCGCGGTCCGCGAGCCGCATGCGCAGGCGCGCGAGCTGCAGCTCGACGATCTCCGCGAGCTGTTCCTTCGTCAGTGCCTTGAACTCCACGATCTCGTCGATACGGTTGAGGAACTCCGGCCGGAAGAACTCGCGCATCTGGTCGGGCGTGCGCAGGTTCGAGGTCATGATCAGGACGGTGTTGCGGAAGTCGACCGTGCGGCCGTGGCCGTCGGTGAGGCGTCCGTCGTCGAGGATCTGGAGCAGCACGTCGAACACTTCGTTGTGCGCCTTCTCGATCTCGTCGAGGAGGATCACCGAATAAGGGCGCCGCCGCACCGCCTCGGTCAGCTGGCCGCCCTCCTCGTAGCCGACGTAACCCGGCGGTGCGCCGATCAGACGCGCAACCGTGTGGCGCTCCTGGTACTCGGACATGTCCAGCCGGACGAGCGCCCGCTCGTCGTCGAACATGAACTCCGCGAGCGCACGAGCGAGCTCCGTCTTGCCGACGCCGGTCGGCCCGAGGAAGACGAACGAGCCGATCGGCCGGTTCGGATCCTGGAGACCGGTGCGCGCGCGGCGCAGCGCGTTCGCGACCGCCTCGACCGCTTCGTCCTGCCCGACGACCCGCTGGTGCAGCCGCTCCTCCATGTGGATCAGCTTCTCCGTCTCGCCCTCGAGCAGACGGTCGACAGGAATGCCCGTCCAGCGCGCGACGACCGCCGCGACGTCGTCCTCGTCGACCTCTTCCTTGACCATCGCCGTCTCGACGCGCGCATCCCGCTCCTCGAGCTCCTTCTCCAAGGCGGGGAGCTCCCCGTGGCGGATCTCCGCGGCGCGGTTGAAGTCGCCGGCGCGCTCCGCACGCTCGTACTCCTGGCGCAGCTCGTCGATGCGGTGGGTGATCTCCTTGACGCGGTCGAGCGCCTCCTTCTCCTTCGACCAGCGCGCCTGCAGCTCGTCGCGTAGCTCCTTCGCCTCGGCGAGCTCGCGCTCGAGCGGCTCGCGCACCTCCTTCGACTCCTTCGCCATCGCCGCGAGCTCGATCTCGAGCTGGCGCACGCGCCGGTCGGCCTCGTCCAGCTCGACCGGGCTGGAGTCGATCTCCATCCGCAGGCGGGAGGCAGCCTCGTCGACGAGGTCGATCGCCTTGTCGGGGAGGAAGCGGTCGGTGATGTAGCGGTCGGAGAGCACAGCCGCTGCGACCAGCGCCGCGTCGCGGATGCGCACGCCGTGGTGCGCCTCGTAGCGCTCCTTCAGCCCGCGCAGGATCGCGATCGTGTCTGCGACCGACGGCTCGCCGACAAGGATCGGCTGGAAGCGCCGCTCGAGGGCGGCGTCCTTCTCGATGTGCTTGCGGTATTCGTCGAGCGTCGTCGCGCCGATGCAGCGCAGCTCGCCGCGCGCGAGCATCGGCTTGAGCAGGTTGCCCGCACTGACCGCGCCCTCGGCCGCGCCCGCGCCGACGATCGTGT
>WNGB01003448.1_pt1 | contig 45796 bp, 40 predicted proteins | sample 5400681 | NCBI WGS metagenome assembly WNGB01 (sample SAMN13153367, study PRJNA577476) | soil metagenome | isolation source: 115 cm soil or saprolite under grassland replicate 2 | place: USA:California | collected 2016-06-15
CAGCAGGTGCGCCCGGCGGGTGGCCACCTCCACGGCGAACAGGACGTACAGCCGGCGCAGCAGCACCGTGTCCACCGTGAAGAGGTCCACCGCTAACACGGCGTCGGCCTGGGCATGGAGAAACTGCCGCCACGTCACCGCCGACCGTTGCGGCGCCGGATCCATCCCGGCCCTGTGAAGGATTGTCCACTCGGTGCTGGCCCCGACCCGATACCCCAGCCGGCAGCTCGCCGTGCCCACGCCGGTAGCCCCACGTCGAGTTCTCCCGGGCCAGCCGCAGCACCAGATCCCGGACCTCCCCAGTTGCCGGCGGGCGACCACGACGAGCCGGGTACGTCCAACTCCGACGGACCAAATCCCGATGCCAGCGCAGCAGCGTCCGCGGCCGAACGGACACCGCGTCGCGGATCTGGCGCGGTAATACCTTGGCCCATCCGGCCAGCAGCGCCCGATCTGCCCAGTCCACCCGAGGCCGGTGAACTTGGCGCCGCAGCACCGCCACCTCGTGCCGCAACATCAGCAACTCGGCGTCCTTAGCCGCGGACTCTCGGGCCATCAGGACGATCCACTGCACCAGCTGAGAGAAGACCAGATAGACGAGCCGCAACGCCATTCGACCATCCTCCCGGCCGGCCAGCCGCCTGACGAACACCAAGCTCAAGCAGCGTTGGACGACTATCTGGCACCCACGGGGCGCGTCGTACCGCTAAACCATCGAGAGAGAGGACCCGTAGTGATCGGCAGCGGCCTCGTACCGTGACGCGGTGCCGATCCGCCGGCTGTCATGCCCGTGACGACCTCGCCATTCAATCGACGCTCAACAGTGCGTCAATCGCGCTCACCGACCATGGGTACGCCCGCCGCGACCTCGCCACAGGCTCGCGTCACGCGCCTGAGGTCACGTCTCGCGCCGGCATCAGGAGATCCATGCGCAGGAAGGGGACTGATGAGACGCGTCACACAGCTAGCGTCGCTGATGTCAGGGGCAGCGATGGTACTGCTACTGACCGAGCCTGCTGGGGCCGTTGCCAGCATTGCGGACCCGAACGCGCTACCGACCCGGCGGGTCACCTACCTCGGCTACCAGCTCGATGTACCGTCGTCCTGGCCGGTCGTCGACCTGACGGGCGCGGCCACGACATGTGTCCGCTTCGACCGTCACGTGGTGTACCTCGGCCACCCCGGAGCGACGCAGGACTGTCCGTCCCACCTGGTCGGTCGGACCGAGGCCATGCTCATCGAGCCCCTGGACGGCGCGGTGCGGGACCAGGCACAGTTGGCCGATCTCGCCGCCCCGGATGGGCAGGCGGCGGTGCGTGTCCTCGCCAACCCGACCCGCGGTGAAGTGCGCGTGGTCGTCGCTGCCGCCGGGGTGCTGGTAATCGCCGCGTACGCGGACGACCCGGCGCTGATAGCGGCCGCGCTGGCGGGGGCGCGCCTCAGCCCAGGTGCGCGGCCGGCGGCGCCAGATCTTTCCGGTAAGGACAGCCTGGGCGATGGTACCCGCGGTCCGCTCGGAATCACCGCGGTCGAACCCAATACGTACACGGGCAAAGGCTTCGACGCCTGCACGGCGCCGTCGTCCAGCGCCATGGATGCCTGGCTGTCCTCGCCGTACCGGGCGGTCGGCGTCTACATCGGCGGCATCAACCGGGCCTGTTCGCAGCCAAACCTGACCGGGACGTGGGTCAACACGCAGACCAGTAAGGGCTGGCATCTGATTCCCACGTACGTCGGCCGGCAGGCACCGTGTTCGGACATCGGCGCGCTGATCGACCCGGCCAACGCGGCAACGCAGGGCCGAGCCGCCGCCGACAACGCGGTCATCGATGCCAAAGCGGTGAACATCAACCCCGGCAGCGTGCTGTACTTCGACATGGAGGCGTACGACCGGACCAACACCACCTGCCGTAACGCGGTTCTCACGTTCCTGAGCAACTGGACGACCCGGCTGCACCAACTCGACTACCTGTCCGGCGTCTACAGCAGCGCGTCGTCGGGCATCACCGATCTGGTCAACAACTACAACTCCACCACCTTCGCGCGCCCGGACCATGTCTGGTTCGCGCGTTGGGATGGCGTGGCAGAGACGACCGACCCGGTGATTCCAAACACATACTGGGCGAACCATCAGCGCATCAAGCAGTACCGGGGCGGCCACAACGAGACCTACTCGGGTATCACAATCAACATCGACAACGACTACCTAGACGTCGCGGCCGGGCCACCGCCGCCCACCCAGCTCAAGCCACTGTGCTTGGCGGTCAGCGGCGACTGGAACAACGATCTGGCCGAAACCATCGGTGTTGGCTGCCAGGACGGCTCGGAAATCTCTTGGAATCTGCGCAACGCCAACTCGGGTGGCACACCCGACATCAGTTTCGGCTTCGGCAACTACGCCGACTGCCTGACGGTGCCGGGTGACTGGGACGGCAACGGTACCGACACCGTTGGGTTGGCGTGCCGGCCGTCAGGCAAGGACGACGTCACGTTCGGCTTCGGTAACGCGGGTTCGTGCTGGCCCATGGTCGGCGACTGGGATGGCAACGGTACCGACACGATCGGCGTAGCTTGCCATCCGTCGGATGGCCTGGAGATCCAGTGGATGTTGAAGAACAGCAACTCCGCGGGTGTACCTGACGTGACGTTTGGGTATGGCAACGCGACGACCTGCCGGCCAGTGGTGGGTGACTGGGATGGCAACGCCACCGACACGATCGGCCTGGCTTGCAAGGAGTCGGGCACCCTCGAACTGCAATGGCACTTGAAGAACAGCAACTCCTCCGGCGTGCCGGACCTGACGTTCGGGTACGGCAACTCCTCGGAGGTATCGCTGACGAGTGGCTGGGCCGGGCCAGGTTGGCCGCTGTAACACCGATCGCGAAGGAGGGAGTCTTCGCTGGATCTCGCCAGATCACGAAACCAACGCGGAGGTTCCCTCCCTTCCACGCCATTTCCACTGCCGAGGGTGGCGGTTGCGGGCGCGCCCGCGGTCGAAGCGGCGGGCAGGCGCGGCACCTCGCCGCTAGCTACTGGCGGAGGCGAGGCGGGCGGATACCTCGCCGGCCTCGGGGAGGTGCAACCGGTCCACGAGCTTCAACGCGCGCTGCCACGAGCTGGCCGCGGCGCTGGTGGCACCGATCTCGGCATAGAGGTCGCCGAGGTCCCGAAGCGTGCGCGCCTCCCATAACGGCATCCCGAGCCGGTGCCACATCTGGGCGGCTGCTTCCAGGCCGTTGGCCGCCGGGCCCGGGTGGCCGGTCTGCCGGTGCAGCTTGGCCTCGGTACACAGGGCCAGCGCGGTACCGAACTGGTCCTCCTGCGCCTGGAAGACGTCGATGCATCGCCGCAGCAGTGGCGCCGCCCGCTCCGCATGGCCACCGTCCAGGTGGGCGTCGGCGAGCTGATGCGTGGCGTACGCCGCACGCAGCTCGTCGCCGATCGCGGTGAGCACCGCGCGCGCCTGCTCGTAGTGTTTGATGGAGCGCTCGCCATCGCCGCGGCGCGCGTAGAGGATGCCAAGGCCGCGCAGGACGATGCCCTCCGCGCGCGGGTACCTACCCTTCCTGGCCACCGCCAGCGCCTGCTCCAGGCAGTCCGCGGCGCCGGCAAGGTCCCCTTGCTCGCGCAAAACCACGCCCAGCTCGTACCGTGCGTGCGCCTGGCCGAGCAGGTAGCCGGCCTCCTCGGCGAGCGCGTCGGCCTGGTGCGCGCACGCCGCGGCCTGATCCAGCCGTCCGACCAGGCGATGGCAGACCGCCGCGCCCGCGGCACAGTTCACCTCGCCAACCAGAACGTCGGCGGAGCCGAACAGCTCGGCGGCGCGGTCGAGATGCGCCAGCGCCGGCTCGTAGTGGTCCCGTGCCATCTCCAGGAAAGCGAGCCCCTGCAGGATCACGGCGGTGCCGACCGTGTCACCAGCCATTGTCGTTGCCTGCAGCGCCGCGGTGTGCGTGCGCTGCCAGTCGGTCAGGTGGCCGCGCAGCTCGAAGAAGTCGACCAGGCTGCCGGCGAGGTGCCAAGCCAGATCCGGCATGCCCTCCCGTGCGGCCTGCTCCACCGCGGCGACCAGCGCGCCCAACTCGGCCTCCAGCCACGCGGTCGGGTCGACGCCGGGTGGGTCGAGCGGCGTCCGGCGTGGCGGGGCGCACGGCGGGTCGCCGTGGATGAGGCCGAACCCGTTCTCGTCGAAGTGCACGGCGAGGTGCTCGGCGGCCGCCACCCGTGCCTGGATCGCCCGTCGCACGGTCGACCTGCGGGCCCGGCTGGTCTCCTCGGTCTCGGCCCGCTCCCGGGCGAAGATCCGGATCAGGTCGTGCAGCCGGTACCGGACCTGCCCGGTGGCGTCGCTGCCGCTCGTCTCCGCGAGGCTCGTCGTACGCACCTCGTCGCATGCGCGCTGGGCGGTCGTATCAGTTGACCTGATCCGCTCTCGGTGGCATCGGCTCCGGCCGGTGCCACCGCCCAGCCCAACGCCCGCGATGAGGGGCGGCTGTCAGCGTGCGATGCCGCTGAGTGTAGTTCCTGATTCGGCGGAAGGAGCCGCACAACTTGACCGCACCTGCTGTGTCGGAGGCAGGTGTCATGTTCGGCCGCCGATGGGGTGGCTCTCGGGAGCGGCGAGTGGCGGCGTGCAAGATCCGCCACCGTGGGGTGGGGCATCCATAGGCGCGTCGCGCCGGTGGTTCGGCCTGACGAGCCGCTACGCTGCACCCCGGCCCGAGCCGAGGGGGATGACGGCGTGAAGCTGCATGATCACTTTGCCGGTCTGCTGCAGAACGTGGTCAACATCAACCCCCATCGTCTTCAGCGCTTGGAGAGCCACGTCGGCGCGATCAGCGGGTATCTTCGTGAGGATTCTGGGCTGTCGTCGATCGTCAAGGCGTTCATACGGCAGGGGTCGTGGGCGCACCGGACCATCATCAAACCGTTGCCGGGTCAGGAGTTTGACGCCGACGTCCTCGTGAAGATGAGAAAGCAGCGTGCATGGTCGGCGGACCCGCAGCAGTACCTACTGGCCGCGCACCAGGCGTTGGGCAGGAGCGGCCGCTACCGTGATCGGATCACCTTGAAGACCCGGTGCGTCCGCGTGTCCTATGCGGGCCGTAGTCACCTCTTTGGGGTCAGAGGTCCCGACCCGGTCGCGCGCTCCGGCCGCGGATGGATGCTTCGCTGGTCGACCTTGCCAAGGTGGACCTTCTGCATGGTGGCGATACTGCCCGGCGCCGGCTTGCCGTCGGCGTCACTCGACCGTGACGCTGATTTCCGGCTGGGTCGTCAGGCTGTTGTGCACGGTGCAGTGGGAGGCGACCGCGGCGAGCGCCGCGCGACGTTCGGCGGGGAACCCGTCGGGTGCCCGTACGGTGATGCGGATTGCGGCGACCCGGACTGGGCGATCGGTGGCCATGTCGAAGTCGGTGTGCACCGCCAACCCGTCCCGGCGCAGGCCGTGACGGGTCAGGTAGCGGCCGGCGTAGAAAGCCACGCACGCGGCCAGCGACGCGACGAACAGCTCGGTCGGTGTCGGTGCACTGTCGTCCCCGCCCAGATCGGCCGGCTGGTCGACCCGGACGCGGTGGCCCCGGACGCGGATCTCGTAGGCCTCCCCATTGAGATAGCCGATGTCGACCTGCGCTGCCCGGCCGGGCGCCGGACCGGCGGTACCGATGATGCGTTGCGGCTGCATGAGCGCTCCGTCCATCTTGGTTGGCCGAACCCGGTTCAGATGAACAGCAGTTGGGCGCCTTCGGTTTTCTCGATGAAGTCGGCGGCGCTGATGATGCCCTCGACCTCCTCGTAGAGGTCGGCTTCGGTGAGGTGCATCATGTCTGCGGACATGCGGCAGGCCCACAGGTGCCCGCCGGAGGCGACGATCTGCTCCAGGAACTCCGGTACCTCAGGTACGCCGATCTCGGCGATCTGCTTCTTCATCAGGTGGGTGGCCAGCGCGGTCATGCCCGGCAGGCCACCGAGCCCCTGCGGCATGTGTGTTGCCGTGTTGCCGAGCATGGTGAATTTCAGGTCGCGCATCCGCGACTTGATGATCATGTCGAAGCCCCAGAACGTGAAGAACAGGTGGGTCTCGATGCCTTCGCCGAGGGCGGCGTTGGCGAGCACCAGGCCGGGGTAGGCCATGTCGAGGTTGCCCTTGGAGCAGATGATGGCGAGCTTACGCCCGGTGGTGGTGTCGTCGTCGAAGTTCGGCACGATCGCCGGCGCGCTGTCCACAGTGGTCATAGCAGTCTCCTCACACGCAGCCGTGGGGCTTGGGCAGGCCGGCGATATAGGCCATCTTCTTGGCCGGCTTCTTGGGGAACAGGGTGAACAGCTCCTTGGTGGGGATGCCGCCGACGACGGACACCCGGCGCAGGGTGGGAGTCTCGCCTTGGATGGCGTAGTCGGCGCGCAGGAACCGGATGGCCTTCCAATGCGCGTCGGTCAGGTCGATGCCGGTCTGCGCGGCGAGCTGCTTGGCCAGGTCGTCGTCCCACTCGTCGTAAACCGTGAGGAACCCCTCGTCGTCAACGTGGACGTCGCGGCCGGCGATGCTGGTGACAGGCATGGTTTCACTCCTCGGGGTGTTTGCCGGCCATCGACATGTGTGCCGGCAACGGGATGGGCCGGGCGGGCAGCAGGACGTTCCAGTACATCCACCGGAACGCGAGCTTGCCCCAGTGGTTGATTCGGGTTTCTTTGAGCAGGCTGAACGGGCCGATCCCCTTGTCCTCGATACGCTCGACCATGAAGTCGGTCTCCAGTGCGATCTTGCGCTCGTCCAGCATCGCGCCCAGGCGCTTCGAGGCGATCGGTTTGGTGAACGCCCCTGGCAGCGGGGTGGCGTAGACCAGTTCCACCCGGTTACGCATGCCGCGCTTGCGGAGCCAGGCGTCCGCGAGGAAGGTGAACTCCAGCGGCGCGATCGGGCACTTGATCGGCATGTCGACGATGTGCACCACCAGCCGACCGCCGTCGAACCTCCGCAACGCATCGGCCAGCGCGACCGCGCCGTCGTAGGTGTAGAAGTCGAAGATGCTCTTGCGCCACTGGCCGCCGTCGAACATGCCCCGGGTCTGGTCCGGCCGCGGCTGCACCCCGGTGGCGATCGCCAGGTAGTCGTAGGGCAGGCGGCGCCCGTCGGTCAGGAGCACGGTGTTGCCGTCCGGGTCAACCCGGTCCACATCGCCGTAGACCAGGCCCACCCCATCGGCGATGAACCGCTGCCGCGGCTTGACCACCTCGTCCGGCGTGAACCCGCCGAACGGGATGAACAGGTAGCCCGGCTGGTAGAAGTGCCGGTCGCTCTCGTCGACCGCGGTGATCTGCCACTCGGCCTTGTCCAGGCGGTGGCGCAGCTTGTTGACGACCATCGTGCCCGCTGTGCCCGCACCGAGGACGAGTAGTCGGTTCATGGCGACCTCCTCGTATACCCCATAGGGTATGCGGATGGCCGAGGTCACCGTAGGGACGGAGGTCCCGACCGGACGGGCCGACCGGACCCCTGGCCTCTGCGGCGAAGGCCGGGGAAGAGCTCCGGCCGGCCTGCAATGCTCTCCTCAGGGTCAGGCGAGGGACAGGAACAGCTTCTCCATCCGCTCCAGGTTCACGGTCTGGTCCTCGCCGTCCTCGGCTGCGGTGATGCACTGCTGCAGCCCGCTAGCAATAATCTTGAAGCCGGCGCGGTCCAGCGCCCGGGACACGGCCGCGAGCTGGGTCACCACGTCGGCGCAGTCGCGGCCCTCTTCCAGCATCGCGATCACGCCACGGATCTGGCCCTCGGCACGGCGCAACCGCTTGATCACATCACCGGTCGCACTCTGGTCCACCTGCATCGCGGTCTCCTCGTCATCGTGGCGCCCAGCATCTACTCTACCCCCCCGGGGTATTCCGCCGCGGGTCGCCGACGCATGATGGCCTCATGACCCACGGCTCCCCCGCTCCCGCCGCCGTCCTGGGTGACACCGTCCTGCGCAGCGCCGGGCTGCGCCTGTCCGACCGGCCGCTGCCCCTGGTCAGCCCGGCCCGCATGTATGTGTGCGGGATCACCCCCTACGACGTCACCCACCTCGGGCACGCCGCGACGTTCATCTGGTCCGACGTTGCCGCGTCCGTGCTGCACATGGCCGGCGTGCAGGTCACCGTCTGCCGCAACGTCACCGACGTCGACGACGTACTCACCCGCGCCGCCGACTCCCGCGGCCGCGCCTACGACGAGTTCGCCCTCTACCAGGAGTACCTGTTCGACAAGGACATGGCGGCGCTGCGGATCCACCCGCCCACCCACGAACCGCGGGCCCGCCACCACGTCACCGGCGTCCGGCAGCTCGCCGCCGCCCTGCTCGCCACCGGACACGCCTACCAGCGCGACGGACACGTCTACTTCCGCGGCGCGCACACCGTCACCCGCGCCGGGCTGACCCGCCAGCAGGCGCTCTCCCTTTCCGCCGAGTACGGCGACCACCCCGACGACCCGCTGCGCGACGATCCCTTCGACGTACCCGTCTGGCGGCCGTCCGCCCGCGACCAGCCGGCCTGGCCCAGTCCCTGGGGCCCCGGCCGGCCAGGCTGGCACGCCGAATGCGCCGCCATGGCCATGTCCGTCCTCGGCACCGGCATCGACATCCTCGCCGGCGGCGAAGACCTCGCCTTCCCGCACCACGCCTACCAGGCCGCCATGGTCGAGGTCGCCACCTCGGTGGCCCCCTTCGCCCGCAGCCACCTGCACGTCGGCACGGTCCACCAGGACGGCGCGAAAATGGCCAAGAGCACCGGCAACCTCACCCTCGTCACCGACCTGCTCCACGACCACGCACCAGCCGCGGTACGCCTGCTCGTCATCAACCGCCCCTGGCACGCGCCATGGGAGTACCAGCCCGACGACCTCGACCAGGCAGCAGCCGACCTCGAGGCGCTGTACGCGGCCGCCGCACGGCCCGACACCTCACCCGCCGCCACCAACGCCGTGACCGCCGCGCTCCTCAACAACCTCGACGTCCCCCGCGCCCTGGCGACCGCCCGGGACAGCGGTGGCGAAGCCGCCCGCCTCCTGCTACGCGTCCTCTCACTCACTTGACACCGGGCTGGCTGCCGCCCTGTTCAACGAAGGGAAGCGGGGTGGAAACCGACCGGGCTCAGGAACGGACGGCCACCGCGACCGTGCCGAGCGCCGAGGCAGTGCGCCCGTCGACCGGTACCGGCCCGCGGGCCGTCTCCGCGCGGCGCACACCGCATCGCAGCGCCTGACCGTCTTCCAGAACCGATCCGCCCGTGACCGGAACCGGCATCCGTCGGGACGGCGACGTTGACCGGCCGCGCCCTTGGCATATACCCCCGAGAGGTATGACTGGAAGGGAGGTGAGTGCCATGACTCCTGACAGCGGTACCGATCTACTCGGGCGCGTCACCGGTGTACTGGCGGTGGTCGCGCACCCGGACGACGAGTCATTCGGCCCAGGGCCGCAGTGCTCTCAGAGCTGGTCGCCCACGATGCTCAGGCCCGACCTGATCTGCTTTATCCACGGCGAGTCCTCCCCAATGCACGGCAGGCCAGGCGACCTGTCGGTGGTCCGAGCGCAGGAGCTGCAGGCGGCCAGCGCCGACCTCCGGCTGTCCCGGGTCGAGCTGCACCACTACCCCGACGGCCAGCTCGAAGCGGTACCCCTCGACGAGCTGGCCGGCCAGATCCTGCGGATGATCGGCCAAGAGCACCGCACCCCAGCCACCTGCTCGACGCTACGCGACAAGCTCAACCCTGACCAGCTGACAGATCCAGCCGGACAGGTCGGCCAAAGTCGGCCACGACGCGGCTGAGCCGTAGCGTCTGGTCGTGCGGGGCGGCCACCGCTGCGTGTCGGGTTCGCGTAGGCCGTCGCGTAGCTCCGGGCCGTCCACGTCGGGCAGGCCCAGGTCCAGTACCACCGACTCGACGTCACCCGTGGCCAGCAGGCCGAGCGCCTCGGCGCCCGAACCGGTGGTGTGCAAGGGCGTGGCCGGCCCGCTCCAGGTAACGGCGGACCGGGTCCCGCAGCTCCCGGTCGTCTTCCACGACCAGCACCGCGCCGGACGTTGCTCACGCCTCCTCCCGCGCGGGCGCAACGCGCAGGGGTCGGCCGGCCCGGGTCGCCGTCGCGGACGCCCAGGGCCGCGCGGTGGCTAGCGGGTGGGCGCCGACGCGTGCTGGGCGCCGAGCTTGGCGCGGACGTCGTCCATGTCCAGGCCACGCACGGCGGAGATCACCTGCTCCAGCGTGGCCGCGGGCAGGGCGCCGGGTTGGGAGAAGACGACGGTGCCGTCGCGGATGGCCATCAGCGTCGGGATCGAGTAGATCCCGGCCGCCGCCGCGAGGTCCTGCTCGGCCTCGGTGTCGACCTTGCCGAACACGATGTCCGGGTGGTTGTGGCTGGCCTGCTCGTACACCGGCGCGAAGCGCCGGCAGGGCGCGCACCAGGCGGCCCAGAAGTCGACCAGCACGATCCCGCCACCGGTCACGGTCTGCTCGAAGGTGTCTTTGGTCAACGCCACGGTGGCCATGTCTCACTCCTCATGTCGAGTCCCCCGCTCAGGCCAGGGACAGGAACGATTTCTCCGGTTGCGCGACGGTCCGGTTCTGGTCCTCACCGCCACCGGTCGGTTGCGGGTTGGCGCGCTGCTGCAGCCCGTCCCTGATGATCACGAATCCGGCGCCGTTGACCGCATGGGACACGGCGACGAGCTGGGTGAGCACCTCCACACAGTCGCGCCCGGACTCGAGCATCGCCGTGACGCCGCCGAGCTGGCCCTCGGCCCGGTGCAACCGCCGCATCACGTCGCAACGCACGTTCTCGTCGACCTGCACGACGCACCTCCTCCTCGCGGCGGACTAAACATACCCCCGGGGGTACCGGAGGTGGCAAGGCCGAAAGACCCGTCCCACGGGATGTGGGGTCGACGGCGTCGCCGGACGTCGCCGTCCCGCTAACGCGGACCGCCGCTCGGCTCAGGGCCACCCGCATCGTCACGTGGTCGACGCGTGCCGGGTTGCGAAGCCGACCGAACCACCAGGTCCTCCGCCCGAACGCCGCCATCTGAGCGATGCGGGCAATCTGAGAGAGGCGTTGCCCGCCGCCTGCGTCTAACGTCAGGTCTGGCTCCTGCTCAGCGGGCGAGGTGGAGGAAACGCATGGCATCGGCTGCGTCAACGTCGGCACCCGGCGGGTTCATGGCGTCACTCAACGGCAGGTATCACCGCGTCGCGCTCAACACGTTCCTCGTGATCGTGCTCGCGCACTGGGCGGAGCATCTCGTTCAGGCGTACCAGATCTGGGGCTTGGGCTTGCCCCGCCCGAAGGCGCGCGGCGTGCTGGGCCAGCTGTTCCCGGTTCTGATCGCGCAGGAATGGCTCCATTACGGGTACGCCGTGGTGATGCTCGTCGGTCTTTGGGTACTGCGGCGTGGGTTCTCTGGTCGTGCGAAGTTCTGGTGGACCGTGGCGCTGGTCATCCAGTTCTGGCACCACATCGAGCACCTGCTGTTGTTCATCCAGGCGCAGTCCCACACCTTCTTGTTCGGCATGAAGGTGCCGACCAGCATCCTTCAGCTCGTGATCCCCCGGGTGGAGCTTCATTTGTTCTACAACTCGGTGGTGTTCATCCCAATGGTGATCGGGATGTATCTCCACCTCCGCCCGAACCCGGCGGAGCTGAAGTCCCCATCGTGTAGCTGCGCGCCGCAGACGCGCCGCATGGCCCTCGCGTCCGTGGCACCGGTATCGCCCTGACATGGCGGCAGCTCGGAGCACGGCGACCAAGGCCGCCGTGCTCGCCGTCATATCCGGGGTCGCGATCGCGCTCACGCCGTCGCCAGGATGGGCCAAGGACGGCCTGACCTCCGCGGATCCCGCCGACGGCGCGGCGCTGCAGGCACCTCCGGCATGGGTCGACCTGACCTTCTCCGGTACCCCCGACGTGGAGCGTTCACACGTGTCGGTGCGTGATGCGCGGGGCGCGCAGGTGGTCGTTGGCGCCTTCGTCGGCCGCGACGCCACGACGCTCCGGCAGCCGGTGTCGATAACGGGTACCGGCGACTTCACCGTCGCAGACCACGTCGAGCTCATCGACGGTCGGGAAACGGTCGGCAGCCTTCGCTTCAGCGTCGGTACCGGGATGTCGCCCGCGGTACCGGGGGAAGCCGCCCCGCTGGCCGACGAGGCGGCGGTCAGCGGGCACGACCACGGCATCGACCCCGTGGGCGGTGTGCTCCTCGCGCTGGACTTCGCCGTCGTCCTCATAGTCGGCGTGCTGCTTCTGCGTCGACAGGAGCCACGACCGTCGGCCGGAACGCCGACGCCTGAGTCACGCGGTCATTCTCGGCGGCGCCTGAAGCGGGGTCAGACCTTCGCGACGTCGCAGAAGTGACTGGGACAGGCGGGTCAGGCGCTCGAACGCGTACTGCTGACCGCAACGGTCCATGGACTGGTCACCACATTGTTGACCCAACCGATAGCGGTACCGCCGCTACAGGCTTTGCTCAGCGCCCCACAGGACCGGCTGCGGGGTCCGGCCCGCGGGCGCCCGGTCGGCGACCAGCCGGCATCCAGGACGAGTTCAAGAGCCTCTGGGTGAGTCGCCGGTCGTGATGAGCCCCGGCAACTTCATCACCACCTGAGCGCCGCCAGGCCCGGAACCCCTGCGGTCCCAGGCCCGGCGAACCCCTGCCACGTCTATCCGGACGCTGGCGCGTGCGCGATCAGCACCGGGCAGTCGGCGTGGTGCAGCAGCTGCAGGCCCAGCGGGCTGAGCAGCATGGCGCCCAGGGCGCTGTGGCGGCGGCCGCCGACCACCACGAGCTGCGCCGTACCGGAGGCGTCCACGAAGACGTGCACCGGGTTGCCGTCGGCCAGCAACGCCTCGACCGGCACCTGGGGGTCCTTGTCGCGCCAGCGCGCCACCGACTCCTCCAGCTCGGCGCGCTCGGCGGCCTCGGCCGGCCCCGCGTCGTACGACACCGGTGGAACCCCGAGGGGGAACGCCCCGATCGGGGGTGGTGTGCACCCGGATCGCGACCAGCTGGCAGCCGCGCGTGGCGGCCACCTCGAAGGCTAGCCCCAGGGCGCTCTCCGCGGACGGCGATCCGTCCACACCGACGATGACCGGGCCGGTCGTCGGGTCGTCACGGCCGCGGACGACCACGACCGGACCGGCTGCGTGGGTGGCCACCTGCTGGCTGACCGAGCCAAGCAGCAGGCTGGTGAAGCCACGCACCCGTAGCGCCACACCGCGCCGCCGCGCTTCCGCAGCCGCCCAGCGCATTGCCGCCCGGCTGGGCGCCGACCCGTCGACGTCGACGACGATGTCAGTCGCGTTCATCGCTCCTCCTTGACCAACGCCGCGGCACCACCGGGGCCGAGGCCCCGGTGGCACGTCTCGGCGAGGTGCGTCATTTGAGCCAGGGCAGCCGTTGCACCAGCGGAGTCCGGGCCCAGAGCTTGCCGAACCCGAGCGTGCTGCCGGCGCCGACCAGGGCGAGCGCGATCAGCGTCAGCGCGCCGATCAGGTGGTCGTCCATGAAGACGATGGTGGCCATGGGTTCTCACCTCCCTTCTCGTGTCGATATGACGCTTCCCTCGGATTGCGAGCAGGTAGGGCCGATCGGCCCGGCGAGCGGGTCCACCGGCCTAGGTGTACGGGCCGACGGGTCCAAGGTCCCGGGGCACCGGTCGGCCCGGCTCTAGCGTTCTCACCGCCAACGACCGGAGGCTGGGCTCGTGCCCGATACCGCGCCTGTCGCCACGGATCCCTCGCCAGACAGCGCGGCAACAGGGGCGGGCGAGCGACGCGAGCACCGGCAAGGCACCGCGACGGGCCTCACCGATGTCGAGGCCGCGCGGCGCCTGGCCGAGGAAGGGCCGAACGAGGTCGTCACCGCGCCACCACCGCGCCTGCTCTACCGGGTCGGCCGGCAGTTCGCCGACCCGCTCATCGCACTGCTGCTCGCCGCCGCCGTGGTCACCGCCGCGCTACGCGACCTGACCGACACGGCCGTGATCGTCCTCGTGGTCGTGGTCAACACGGCGATCGGTGTCGTGCAGGAAATGCGGGCCGACCGGGCCATCGCCGCCCTGCACCGGCTCGCCGCCCCCACCGCACGCGTCGTACGTGACGGTGTCGACCGGGTGGTCCCGGCGATCACGGTGGTGCGCGGGGACACCGTTGTCCTGACCGCCGGCGACATCGTCCCCGCCGACCTCGTCCTGACCGAGAGCCGGCAGCTGCGGCTGGACGAGTCGGCGATGACCGGCGAGTCGGTCCCGGTGGACCGGTCGGCGTCCGAGGAGCTCTACGCCGGGACCGTCGTGCTCACCGGCCGGGGCGTCGGCACGGTCACCCGTACAGGTGCGGGCAGCGCCCTCGGGCGCATCGCGGCCCTGGTGGCCAGCACGCGGCCGGGCCCGACCCCGCTGCAGCGCCGCCTGGTGCGGCTCGGCCGTACGCTCGGCGCCATCGCGGTGGGGCTGTCGGCGGTCGTACTCGTCCTGGGATTGCTCGCCGGCCGCCCGCTGGTCGCCATGGCGATCACCGCGATCAGCCTGGTGGTCGCCGCGGTACCCGAGTCGCTGCCGGCCGTGGTGACCCTGGCGCTCGCGCTGGGCGCGCACCGGATGGCGCGCGGCCACGCGATCGCGCGCCGGTTGCACGCGGTCGAGACGCTCGGATCGGTGACGGTGGTCGCCTCCGACAAGACCGGCACGCTGACCGAGGGGCGGATGTCGGTGGAGCGGGTCGTCACGGTGGACGGCGCCGCCTACCGGTTGCACGGTCGCGGCTACGACCCGACCGGCGCCGTCGAGGCGTACCCGGGTTCGCAGCTGGACCAGCCGCTTCCACCGGCGCTGACCGCACTCGCCCGGGCGGCCGTCCTGTGCAACGACGCCGAGCTCGCCTCTCCCACCGCGGAACGTCCGATGTGGACGCCGATCGGCGACCCGCTGGAGGCGGCCCTGCTCACCTTCGCCGGGCGGTGCGGGCTGTCGGTCGCCGCGGAACGGTCAGCGGCGTGGCGGGTCCGCGAGCAACCGTTCGACGCCGGTACCCGGCTGATGGCCACCGCGCACTCCACTGTGGACGGTGGCTACCTGCTCCTGTGCAAAGGAGCGCCGGAAGCCGTACTCGCCCCGGAGGTGGTCGACGCGCCCGCCGGCACGCGCGATGCAATGCTCGCGGCGGCGGCCGAGCTCGCCGATGTCGGGCTGCGGGTCATCGCCTTCGCCGGCGGGTACCGTGACGTCCTTCCCGACGGCGATCTCGCCCGCGGGTTGCGGCCGCTCGGCCTGGTCGGCATCGGCGACCCGTTGCGCGACGAGGCGCCGGTCGCCGCCGAGGCGTTCGAGCGCGCCGGGATCAGGCTGGTACTCGTCACCGGCGACCATCCGGCGACGGCCGCGACGATCGCCGGACGGCTGGGCATCCTCGGCGAGGGCGACCGGGTCGTGCGTGGCGACACCGACCTACCCGAGCTCGCCGCCGAGGAAACCGAAACGGTACGGGTCTTCGCCCGCACCCGGCCCGAACAGAAGCTCGATATCGTAGCCGCCCTGCAGCAGCGCGGCCATGTCGTGGCGATGACCGGTGACGGGGTCAACGACGCGCCCGCCCTGCGCCGCGCCGACATCGGCGTTGCCATGGGGGCCGGCGGTACCGAGGTCGCCCGGCAGGCGGCCGATCTCGTCCTCACCGACGACAACCTCGCGACCGTGGTGACCGCCGTCAGCGAAGGGCGGCGCATCTACGACAACATCCGCCGGTTCCTGCGCTACGGGCTTTCCGGCGGCCTGGCCGAGATCGTAGTGATGCTCATCGGCCCGTTCGTCGGCTTGGCGATCCCGTTGCTGCCGGCCCAGATCCTGTGGGTCAATCTGCTCACCCACGGCCTCCCCGGGGTGGCTCTCGGCGCAGAGCCGGCGGGTCCCGGCGCGATGCGACGACCGCCGCGCTCGCCGCAGGAGTCGGTCCTGGGCGCCGGCCTGGCCCGTGCCGTGCTGACCATCGGGACGCTCATCGCGGTCGTGGTGCTCGGCACCGGCGTGGTCGCCGCCCGTATCGGGGTACCCGCGCAGTCGGCGATGTTCGTGACCCTGGGCCTCGCCCAGCTCGGCGTGGCGCTCGCGGTACGCACTCCCCGGCGCCGCGGTGTCTCCGCCAACCCGTGGCTGGGTGCGGCCGTGGTGCTATCGGCCTTGCTCCAGGTAGCGGCGGTGACCGTCGGTCCGCTGCGCGAACTGCTGCACACCCAACCGCTCACCCTCCTGCAGCTGGTCAGCTGCGCGGCGGTCGCGGTGATTCCCGGCGCCACGACCATACTCAGCCGGGCCGCCCGCAGGCGTCAGGGCGGCGGCCCGCACGGCGGTCCGGAAGGCCGGGCAGGAGCCACAGCTCCCACAAGGGGTGGCTCGGGTCGAGCGGCCGCCGGCGTAGTGTCTCGCACGCCTCCAGCAGCCGCGCCTCGTCAGCGGGCGCGGGCAGCGGGTGTACGCGTACGTGCCGGCTGATGTCGAACGACCGGGCACCGATCCACAGTGGACGGCCAAGGCCGAGGTGTGGGCGGTAGACGACCTGGCGAAGCCGCGGCACCAGCGGGAGCCGGCCCGCCGCGGCTTCCCGTACCGCCCCGATCCGCAACCGGCCGTCCAGGTCGAACAGGCCATCCCCGTCAAGGATCCCCTCAACCTTAGCCACCCGAAGCCTCGTCCCCCGCCGTACCCGGTTCAGGGCCGAAGGTCCCGGGTTCGGGCCACCGCGCGGGACCTTCGCCCCTGGGCGCCGTGGCCAGATCCCGTCCACAGTTGGGACGGGAGAGCGCCCGGTCCTCGAGAGGGGCGTGTGAGGAGACATCGAGATGACCGTCCTGGTGAGCGCGGCGAGCAAGCACGGTTCGACCGCGGAGATAGCGACGGCCGTTGCCCGGGTCCTACAGGAGCGCGGGCTTGCCGTGGATGTGCGACCGGTGGAGAACGTGACGCTGGTGGACGGCTACGAGGCGGTGGTGCTCGGCAGCGCGGTCTACGCGGGCCACTGGATGGAGTCGGCGCGCCGGCTCGCCGAGGTTCAGGCGGGTGCCTTGGCCAGCCGGCCGGTGTGGCTGTTCTCCAGCGGGCCGGTTGGCGACCCGCCGAAGCCGGAAGAGAATCCGGTGGACGTGTCGGCGCTCCTCGAGCAAACGGGCGCGCGCGACCACCGCGTCTTCGCCGGCAAAATCGACAAGCACGGCCTCGGCCTCGCGGAGAAGGCCATCGTCCTTGCCCTGCGGGCGCCCGCCGGCGACTTCCGCGACTGGGCGGCCATCGAGGAGTGGGCCGGCACGATCGCCGACACCCTCCAGGGCTGACCGGGGCCGGCGCCGGCAGGCGCCGGCCAGCCGACACGGTTCAGCTCAGCTGTGCGTCAAAGACGTACCGGCGGTGCAGGTCCTCGGTGTCGTCGTACTCGTAGGTCAGCTCATCGACCACGTCGACCACACCGGTCACCGCGCGGGTCAGCTTGACCACGATGCCGGCGGTGCTGCGCCGGTCGACGCGGCCGCGCAGGGTCACGATGCCGTCGACCACCACGACCTTCACCTCGGACGGCCGGATTCCCATCGTCCTGCCGAACACGTCGGAGGTCACCTCGTCACCGATCTCCGCGTCCGGCCGCAGGTAGGTCCGCAACAGGTCCGACCGGGAGACGACGCCGATCAGGCGGCCGTGTTCGCTGACGACCGGCAGCCGCTTGACCTTCTCGTCCGCCATCAGCTGCGCGGCCCGGACGGTCGAAGCGCCCGGACCGATGGTCACCGCCGGCGAGGTCATCAGCTCGCTGGCGGTGTCACCGCCGGCCTTCGTCCGCGCCGTCCGGCGTCGCCGCCGCTCGAACAACGGTGCCTGCAACTGGTCGCCGGCGAACTCTGCCTTGGGCAGCAGATCCGCCTCAGACACCAACCCGACGACCCGGTAGTCGCCATCCAGCACCGGAAGCGCACTGACTCCGAACCCGATCAGCGCCTCGACGATCTCCTTGTACCCGGCGCGCTCACGTACCGCGACCACGTTGTTGGTCATCACGTCTCGCACCTTGGCGGCTCGCATCACACACCTCGTTTCGCCCATGCTCACCTTCAGCGTGCGGCCACCAGACCGTGCTCCGCAGTGCCGGGCGGCCACCTCCTCCGGGACCTTCGAACCTGATCCCTGGGCGGGATGTTGCCCATCCTGACGCGCTTGCGACGGCCCATGCGGCCGCCGATGCCCCTGGCCGGTCAGGCGGAACACGCCCTGCCGATCCGCCACGACCAGCACGAGCCCGCCGCTTTCGTGGATGTCCAGGCGAGTGCCCGGTGCCCAGCCCAGGCGCGGACCACGGTGGTCTCGGCGAGTCGGCCGTTGCAGTCGATCGTCGCCAGCCCGTAGACCGTGGAACGGGCCCGCAACAGGCCGAGGCGAGCAACAGGCAGCGCCCGCCGGAAGTTCGCCGAGACCGCTGGTCGTCCGTCGGGTTGGCCAGCACGAGCCGCAGGCGGAACAACCGGGTGTACCACGGGGGCGGTCATGACGCACGCCCGGCAGATGCGTGCGGCGTCGCCGACCGGCCGCCACAGCGTGGTTGAGCGTGCCCAACCACCAGTACGTCAAATCAAGCAGGGGTGCTGGGAAACTGTGTCCGAGGAGGGTCTGCTTCAGGTTGGAGACTGTCCGGCCCGCTTGGGCGGGCGCCGGACGGCACCGTTGGCTACGCCGCGCGGGTAGCGATCTCCTTGACGGTGACCGAGTGCGCGCCGACCGGCTTGTACCTATCCCCCGCCAACGCCGGCTACCTGGCGGCGAAGGCCAGCCGCGCGGCCCGTGCCGCGGACCTCCCGGTCGTCTGTTAGGAGGTCCGCTGTCGCCGTGCCCGGCCGCGAAGGGCGACCGCCGCGGTGGCAGCGGCGAGCGCGCCGGTGAACCACAGCCTCGGATTGGTCGTGGCGGGTTGCTTGCGGACCGTCATCGGGGACACCTCGAGGTAGGCGGCGGTCGTCTCCGTCCCGGGTTCGTGGCTGAATACGAGGCGGAGCGCGCTCCATCCGAACCGGGAGAGGTCGGCCCGGAACACGTACGGGTCCTTGTCGTCGTCGGGGTACAGCGGAAAACCCCGGTACAGCACGGGTACCGGCGTCAGGAAGCGGATCCAGAGCCGGCCGCCGCGGACGAAGACCTCGAGTCCGGCGCCCATCATGCCCCTCACCCGCGCGTCCGTGAGCCGAGCGGCGACCTGGTACCAACCGCAGAGGTCGCCCCAGATCTCGGGGTGCTGCGGGACGTCGGTGCGGATCGCGTCGTCCGCGACGCCGATCAGGTGATTGAGCAGGCTGCCGGTCTCGGTGGGCAGCCAGAACATCCCGCCCCGGGCACCGTTGGTGAAGGCCAGGACACCGACACCGTCGTCGGGAGCCACGAAGATCTGCGAGGTGAAGCCGGACAGGATCCCCTGGTGCTCGACGACGCGGTGCCCGCCGGCATTGACGCGGAAGAACGCCAGGCCGATGCCCGGGATCCGGGGATCGGGCTGGTACTGCGGCTCGAACATCGTAGCGAGCGTGTCGGGTTTGAGCACCGAGCCGTGCTGGTTGGCGCCACCGCCGAGGAGGGCCGCGATGTAACGGGCCATGTCTGCCGGGGTGGAGTAGGCGGCGGCCGCCCCCGCGGTGATCATCGCGAAGTCGGTGACCGCCTTGGGGCCATTGGAGCGCAAGGTGTATCCCGTGGCGAGGCGGGATTGCACGCGCTCGGACCGGACGAGGTCGGTGTTGGCCATGCCGAGGGGGTCAAAGACGTTCTCGCGGAGGTAGCGGTCCAGGGGCTGCCCGCTCACGTCCTCGACGATCTGGCCAACGGTGGCCGGGCCGTGGTTGTTGTAGATGAACCTGGTGCCCGGCTCGGCCACGATGCGCAGACCCCGCCGGTAGTACTCGGCCAGCGACGGCACCGGCCGTCCCAGCTTCACGCTCTCGCCGAACTCCGGCGGCTGGAAAACGCCGGAGGGGTGCGCGACCTCGCCGACGCCGGCGGTGTGGGTGAGCAGATGGCGCAGCGTCGCCGGCCGGAAGCTGGGCTTCGCGGGGATCAGCCGGTAGGCGCGCAGGTAGTCGGTCGCGGGCGCGTCGAGGTCGACGAGCCCCTGCTCCCACAGTTGCATGACCGCGATCGCGGTGAAGGTCTTGGTGATGGAGGCGACCCGGAAGACGGTGTCCTCGGTGATCGGTGTGTTCGACGCGATGTCCGCGACACCGTGTCCGTGGAAGAAGTCGAGGGATCCGTTCCGCATCACGCCCACCGCCAGACCAACGGCGGGACGACGGTTGAGGATTCGATCGACTCTGGCCCTCATCTCGTGCTCATCAACCTCGGGCATGGCTCCCCCTTTCACCGGCCGGGGCGAACCGCCCCGGGCCCCTGCAACCGACATTGCTCCGATATCGGTGACGAAATAGAGGCGACCGGCCCGTCCCGGCGGGTCGGACGTCCCTGGCCGGCGTCCCGGATGGGGCCGATGCTGGGGGGTTGGGAAACCGGGGGTGATGCCGATGGAACGGCTGACCGCGGAAGACCAGCTCATGCTGTGGCCGGATAGGCTCTGGCCGCAGGAGATCGGCGCTCTGGCCGTCCTCGACGGCAGCCGCCTGCTCAACCCGGACGGCCGCTTCCGGATCGAGGCCGTCGGCAACGCCTGTCCGTACCGCGACGGGCCTTTGGCCCGCCTTTGTGGGTTGATGCCCCCGCGTTCGACCTCACCGACCACGTGCAGGTGGCTCGGGTTACGGCGCCCGGTGACGAGGCCGCGCTGCTGCACGCGGTCGAGGACCTGCGACGCCGCCGCCTGGACCGGTACCGGCCGCTGTGGGAGATGTGGTTCCTGCCCGGGCTGCCGAACAAACGGGTCGGGATGTTCGTCAAGATGCACCACGCCATCGCCGACGGCATCGCCGGCGTCGCCACGATCGGCGTGTTCCTCGACACCGTCCCCGACGCGCCCGCCACGTCGGCGCGACCGTGGACACCGGCAGCGCCGCCTCCCGCACACGACCTCTTCGCCGACAACGTCCGGCGGCACGTCACCCGGCTCGGACGCGGCCTTTCGACGCTCGCGCGGCCCGTGACCACCGCGCGGCACGTGCGCGCCGCGTGGCCGGCGATGCGCGAACTGTTCACCGAGGACGGGGCGCGCGGCACGAGCCTGAACCGCCTGGTCGGTCCCGACCGCACCCTCGCCCTCATCCGCAGCAACATCGTCCAGGTCAAGGAGGTCGCGCACGCGCACCACGCGAAGGTCAACGACGTCCTCCTGGCCGTAACCGCCGGCGGCCTGCGCGGGCTGCTGCGCAGCCGCGGAGAACCGGTCGAGGACCTCGTCGTGCGGATCTACGTGCCGGTGACGTTGCGCCGCGGGCCGCGCGGTCAGGCCCGGGGAAACCAGGTCGCGCAGATGGTCGTCCCACTGCCCGTCGGGGTGTCCGATCCTGGCCGGCGGCTTGCGCAGATCGCCGCGGAAACCGCCAGACGGAAGGCGCGGCCGCGCCCGTCCGTGGGAACACTGTTCCGCAACAGAATGGCGGACCTGGCACTGCTGAAGGTCGTGAACCGCCACCCGGTGAACGTGACCACGGCCGACGTACCCGGCCCGCCGCAGCCGGTCTACCTTGCCGGGGCCCTTCTGCTTGAGGTGTTTCCGGTGTTGCCTCTGATCGCCAACGTGTCTCTCGGCGTCGGCGCGCTGTCCTACGCGGAACAGTTCAACATCCTGGTGGTCGCCGATCGCGACGCGCACCCCGACCTCGACGTCTTCACAATGAGCGCCGAGGACGAGCTGCGGTCACTTGCCGCAGCCAGTCCCAGGGTCAGGTCGAGTACGGGTCGTCGCTGGCCGGTCCACTACCCGGATTCGGGAGGATGACATGAAGGCGATCGTTCGGGACGGGTACGGCTCGGCCGACGTGCTCGAGCTGCATGCGGAGCGGGTGCTGTTCGCACGGTCGCCAACCGGGCCTTGGCCCCGTCATCGAAGCTGGCCGCGGCCCGTTGGGTCAACGAGGAACGTGCTCATCGATGACCCGCCGGCCACGAGCGACGTGCGTGTCACGGGGCGATGGACTGGCTAATCGAGATCAAGGACGCTTTGGAGCAGGAGGTGTTCGGCCAGGTCGCCAGCCTGCTCAACCTCGAGCGCGGACAGCGGATCGGTGAGTTCGATGACCGCGGCGCGGCGCAGCCCGGCTGTCATGAGGGCGTGGCCCCAGCGGCGACCGGTGTGCTCCGGGTGCGTGCCCAAGACGCCGAGGTACCAGAACGGGCTGCTCGGCAGTGCCGCGTGCAGGGCCTGGTCGTAGGCGTTGACGCGGGCCAGCGCCTCGGCGGGGAGCTGGGCGGCGAGCCCGTCGTCCAGTGGTCCGTGCCGGGCGACGGGGGCGTCCCACATGGCCACCGACGCGCCGTGGCCGATCGTCCAGATCGTTCCCTGGTGCACGCGCTTGTCGAAGAGGTGACCGAAGAACGCGGTGGCGTACCTCGGGTAGGTGGCATCGTCGGGGAACAGGTGCCGCAGGACCGGATCGTTGGCGAACGCGGCGACCAGCGACGCATTCACCCGTCCACGGTCTGCCGGCGTGGCCACGGTGATTTCAGGTACTTGCACATCATCCGACGATATCCGGGTGGGTCAGTACCCCCGGGGTCGGATGCTCAACGCACCGCTGGGCGTGCCGACCTGTGCCGTGACCCACGCCAGGTTGGCCGGCTTGGCGATCCAGACGGCCATGTCCGAGCCGCCGTAGCCGAGGGTCGCCGGGGAGCGTTTCACCGGGCCGAAGTGCGCCGTGCTCCAGCTCGGTGTCTTGGCGTGGTAGAGGTAGCACAGCATCGGCGTGTCGGCGCGAAGGTTGTAGCCACCGGCATCGGCCGCCTCAGCATGCGCTTGCATGATTGTCGCGATGTAGTCGATCGCGGTGACGGGATCGCCGAGCGCGGTCTCCCGAGCGGTCTTCGCCTGGCTCGGCAGGTACCCTGCGGCTTCCACCTCCTCGGCGGCTGACTTTCCGGACCACTCCGACGCGTGCACCTTGCCTGGGCCGGTCCACAGCCGGAGCGACGAGGGCGCGCTCCCCACCACGTTCTCCAGCGCCTCCCACGCGACTGCGGCGGCTATCGCGCGCCGGTCCACGCCGTGTCGTACCTCGGCCGCCTCGATGACGGCGCGGTAGGCGCTCAGCCAGGCGCCGACCCGGTCGCGAGGGGTGGCTCCGGCGGGTGCGTCAGTCAGCTCCCACGACAACCCCTTGACCCCGCCGGTACGGGTACCCCGGGGAGGCGCCAGCGACGCCGAAGGTGTGATGGCCGGCAAGGCTGCCTGCGGGCGCCCGCCGCCTGGGAAGCCGCGAATGTAGCGGTCATAGACAGCCCGGATCGCCTGTTTGGTGACGACCAGCTGGGCCGGGCTGACCGGATCGGCGGTGCCAACCTCGGCCTGAGCGTCGGCGAATGCGAGCGGTGGGGTCTGGTGGAGGTCCCACGCCGCGTGCATCGCGTGCTGTATCGCCAACACGTCGGCGCGCGCGTTGCGCTGGCCGGGTCCTACCCCGCCGCTGAGGGTCGCGCCGAGGATGGCTCCGGCTACCGCGTCGGACATCGAGTCGACCGTGGCGACCCGCCCGAGCGCGGCGCGTAGGAGCGGGATGTGGCTGGCCGCCACCACCGAGCCGGGCGGCATCGCGGCCACGGCCGGATACTCCGCGGTGTAGTCCACGTTGGTCAGCAACCAGGCCACATGCATCCGGTCCATGACCGCGAGCACGTCCTCGCGGGTGTTGGTCGCGGGCCCGGGACTGTCACCCACGCTGCGCCCGTTGCCCATGTCGAGCCGGACCCGCTGCAGGACACCGGTGCGGGCGGCTCGTCCCATGGCCGCCGGTCGTTGTGCGCCGGCCAGGACGAGGTCGGCGACCTGGTCGGCCTCCCGTTCATCGGCGCCCGCCGGATCACTGACTATGGACGGTGGTGGAGGACCGAGTGCATTGGCCCGCTGTTGCAGCACATGGGTGAGCTCGTGCGCCACCAGCCATCGGCCCTGTCGGCTGGCCGGGTCGTATCGGCCGGGCGAGAACACGATGCGCTCGCCGACGGTGTAGGCCGCCGCGTCCACGTCCTCGGCGGGACCATGCGGGTCGACCCGTACCGTCGTGAAGTCGGCGCCGAGCCGCGCCTCCATCTCGGCTCGCAACCGGGCGGGCAGCGGCTGACCGGCCGTCCGCGGCGCGGCGTTCCCCGCCGTGTCCGCAGACGCGTCCATAGTGGAGGGTGAGCTGGCCCGCGGCCGATGGCCAGCCACGGCTCAGCGCCGGGGGCCAACGGCCGGGTCAGGGCGGGCGTACACGTACGCAGCCCAACCGATCGCCGTCACGCCCGCATCACCGCGCGGTACGGCGTGGCGGACACGGCACGTAGCGCGGTGATGCGTTCGTGACTCGTGGCGAATGCCGTGGTGACGATCGCATGCGATGGTGCGCATCCGGTGAAGGGAGGTACCCCGATGCCTGCGGCTCCGGCGGTGACCCGGTGAACCCCGCCGGCGGGCTGGCCGCGTGGACGATCGCCCTGGACGGTTACCTGACGCGCCTGCGGGCGGCCTGGGGCGAGCAACCGGAACACGAGCTCCGAGCGCTGCTCGCCGGCGTCGGTGTGGCAGCCGATCCGAGCGACGCCGAACGGCTCGCCTTCGACCGGGCCGCGGCCGGACCGCCGGACCGCATCTCGGCTGGGCTACAGCTCACCTCCGGCGAGACGCTGACGATCGCGGCGGTATGGGCTGCCGAGACCGATCCGCAGTTCGCAGTCGTGCTCGGCTGCGCACACGACGACCCGGCCCGCCGCTACGCCTCGGCGGCGCTGCTCCGCCTGCTTGCCCAGCCGTACGGCCTCGACCTGCCCACGGCCTGGACCAGTGCTGACCCGCTGGTCCGCTCCGGGGTGCTGCTGCCCACCTCCGGACCCTGGGGTCCGCTGGTGTTCACGCCGACGGCCCGGGCGTTGCTGGCCGGGCACTGGCGTACCGATCAAGCGGACCGGCCAGCCATCCCCGAACGGCTGGCCGGCCTGCCTGACCGGCTCGCCGCACACATCGACGGATCCGGGCCGGTACTGCTGCGGGGCGCGGGGGCGGCAGCCCTGGCCCGGGCGGTCGTGCTTGCCGCCGGCCGGGTACCGCTTACCGATCCGATGCCAGTACCGGAGCTGCGACTGCTTGCCCGGTTGAAGCTCGGCGTACCGGTACGGCCCGCCGCCGACCTGCCCGTGGGCTGGGTCGACGGCGACGGGCCGTGGCTGGCGTACGGCGAGCTCGGCGAAACGGTCGACGGAGCGCAGCCGGTCGACGTGCCGCAGCTGAACGCCGCGCAGCGCACCGCCGCGTGGCGGGAGCAGCTGGCTGGGGCCGGACTATCGACGGGCGAGCTCGCCGACCGGCTGGCCGACCGGTTCCGCTACCCCGAGGAGGCCATCGCTGCTGTGGTAGCTCATGCCGTCACGGCCGCCCGGTGGGCCGGCCGCGCACCGACCGCGGACGACGTGTGGACCGCCGCCCAGCACCCTCCCTCCCCGGCGCCGCACCGGCCCGCGACCCCGCTCGACCCCGTGTACACGCGGGACGGCTTCTGGCCACCACCGAAGGGCAGCCGTTGACCCCGGCGCAGCGGGGCGCGGTGTCCGTGATGCCCGCGTGACGGTGCTTGTCGATGATCCGGCTCACCTCGCTGCGGAGGAGGTTGGCTCGTGCTCGTCGCGGTGGTCGTCGCGTGGGACGGGCGCAGTCCCGTGTGGTTGTCGGCCGCGCTGCGGGCGATTGACGCGCAGGTACCGGCACCCGCCGAGCGCTGCCTCGTCGTCGACTCACCAGACGGTACGGCGCCGCCTTCCACGCCTGACCTCGCCCGGGCGAGTGGCTGGACGATCCGCCGGGGAAGCTGGTGCGACCCGGCAGCCGCGCGCAACGAGGGTCTGGCGGCAACGCGGTCGCCGTGGGTGGTCTTCTGGGACGCCGACAACGTCATGCCGCCGGGATTCCTGGCGGCGGTGCGGGAGGCGATCCGACATGCGACACCGGATGTCGGCATCCTCTACTCCGACATCGAGTACGTGGACGAGAACCTCAACCACGGCAAGCGCTGGCGGGTACCCGAATGGGACTACTGGACCCTGCGCAAGGGCAACTACATCGACACCGCCTCGGCCTGGCGCCGCGAAGCCGTCGAGCTCGCTGGCGGTTGGCCGCGCGGGTTCGGGTCAGCGGAGGACTACGCGCTGGCGTTGGAGGTGACCCGAAGAGGTTGGCTGGCTCGGCGCCGGCAAGGATCTCCCGTGGTGATGCGCCAACATGCGGCCAGCCGGTCGGAGGCCCGGGCGCGTGACGGCGGCCGCGGTACCGATCTGTGGCAGGCCCGCAGCCTGGCCATCGTGTCGCTGCTCGCCGGACGTACCAGCACCTATGAGCGGTGGGAGAGCTTCCTCCGCACGGCCGAGCTGCCCCGGCACACCGCGCTCTACGTGGTGGACAACAGCGGGAACGCCGAGTTCACCCGCCGGGTTCACCAGACCTGTCAGGGGCTGGCCGCCGACCGGCGGCTCGATCACGTCAGCCTGTCCGTGCGGCCCGACCGGTACATCGGGCCGCACGACGAACCCTACTTCGTGCGGGAGCGACACCTGCACATCGCCCGGCTCTATGCAGGTCTGCTGCCAAAGGTCAGCGAGGACCTCATCCTGACCCTCGAAGACGACATCGAGCCGCCATCGGATGCGATCCGGCGGCTGGGTGAGTACCTGAGCGAGCATGCCTGGCAAAACTCCGCAGCGGTCGGCGGGGCCTACGACATGGGCGACGGTGCGCTCTGCGCCGGCCGCGCGGATGGCGGTTGGGGTTCGCCGATCTACTGGCATCAGGTTCCGGATGGGCCGATCGACGTCGGGTGCGTCGGTGGCGGTTGCACGCTCTGGGCGAACTGGGCGCTGTCCGAGCATCCGGTCTCCTTCCTCTGGAACGACGGGCTCGGCTGGGACGGCTCGTTGTGCACGGCCCTGCGCCGGCGCGGGTACCGGATCCAGGTGCACGGCGGTGTGCGTTGCACGCACCATGTCCACGGGGTTGTCCGGACACCGTGACCCGTGCGACCCGGGTCGGCGCCCGGGTCGGCGCCCGGGTCGGCGCCCGGTCGGCGCCTGGTCGGCGCCCGGTCGGCGAGCATCACGCGGCGGTGACGGTGAGCTTTCACCATCGGTGGATGCCCGAGGCACCGGACCGCTCCGAACCAAGGAGAGTCGGAGCGCTCGTGCTGCGGGTCTGGCTGGAAGGAACGGCCGAGGACCCGCGGCTGCGGATACGCCTTGTCGGCCGGGAGGACGTGACACGGGACGTCGCGGATACCGCAACGGCATCAACGATCGAGGACGCACTCGCCCATGTACGCGACTGGCTGGAGCGTTTCTGCTCTTCCGCACGCGGCGGAGCGGCGCGGTGACGAGGTCGTGACGTCCCGGACACGACGCGCTGGAAACGTTGCGGCAAGCGCCCACGCGGGACAGGCAGGTGGTGGAACATGGCTACGCACCGGGCGATAGGTTCGGTCGCCGAGGCCGTCGCGCGCCTGCTGGAGCAGTCGTGGCACCCGTCCCTGCTGAACGGCATCGAGCCGCAGTTCCTGGTGTACCAGGGCAAGGACTTCTCCGAACCGATGGACACCGGGATCTCGGTCTTCGTCTACCAGGTCGCGGTCGACAAGGTGCAGCGAACCCTGCCGCCGGCCGAAAGCCAGCACCGCCGCCCGCTGCCGCTGATGGTGAGTCTCCTGCTCACCGCATGGGCGCAGGACGTGTCGGCCGAGCACGACCTGCTCGGTTGGGCGATGCGTGCCATCGCCGACAACCCGATCCTCTCCTCGGGCTTCCTCAACGCCGCGGTGAGTGGCGTGTTCCGACCCGAGGAGACCGTCGAGCTGGTACCCGCCGAGCTCACCAACGACGAGGTCTTCCAGCTGTGGCAGGTGCTCCCCAACAGCCTGCAGCTGTCGGCGTGCTACCTCGCCCGCGTCGTACGGATCGAGTCTGAGCTGACCGAACCGCTGGGCTCTCCGGTCCTGAGCCGGGAGCTACGGATGGCGGAGGTGGGCTAGTGACGCTGACGCTGGAAACCGCAGGGTACCGGGCCCCGCTGGCGCTGCGCCCAGTCGACTCGGCGACGGGTGCCGATGTCGGCGACGGGTTGGTCGCTCTCGCGTGGCCCGAAGGCGATCCGGCCGCGGCGCGGGCGGCGCGGCGCTCACGAATGTCGGCCCTGCTGGGCTTCGGTACTCTCCCGGGTTTGTACAGCCAGGAGGTCGCCACGGCCGCGGGCGGCGCGGTGCTGGACTGGCCGGCACTCGACCCGCGACCCTTCATCGTCACCGTCACCGACACCTTCGATCGGTACCTGCCCGAGGTCCTGGCGGTCAAGGCACCACGAACCGCGCCGCTGGACGTCACGCTCTACTCCGCCCCCACCCGCCCGCGACCTCCCGGCTGGGCGACCGTGTACGGCGAGGTACAGGTGAGCACGGGCGGCGCGCCCGCGGCCTGGGCGCTGGTCGAGCTGACCGGTGCCGGGACGGCGTACCAGACGGTCAGCGACGAACGCGGTCGCTTCCTGTGCTACCTGCCCTATCCCGAGGCACTCCCGGTACTCGCCGGCTCGCCGCCGGTTGGCGGTGGGATCGGTGACGTCAGCTGGGCGCTCGCCGTCACCGTCAACTTCGAGCCGGCGTCGCTGGCCTGGCCGGTCGTTCCGGGGACCGGACCGCCGGACATCGCGTCGATCCGCGCGCAGAGCCAGGCGCAGATCAGTGAGGGCGGCAACCCCCAGGCGAGCATCGTCGCCACGTTGAGCTTCGGCACACCGCTGCTGTTGCGCCTTGGCGTGGTGCCGGCATGACCATCCTTCCCACCGTCCATCCCGGACAGCCCAGTTGTTCGTACCGACCAGTTGCGGAGGCGACACCACGATGCCCCAGTACCTAGCTCCCGGCGTGTACGTCGAGGAGATCGCCGGCCCGCGCAGCATCCAGGGCGTCGGTACGAGTACCGCCGCGTTCGTCGGACCGTGCCGGTTCGGCCCAACCAGCGGGCGACCGGAGCTCCTGACGTCGTACCTTGACTTCGCCCGGATCTACGGCGACATGACCGCCCTGAACCTGGACGGCAACGCGGTACCGAACTACCTGGCCCTCGGCGTCCAGGGGTTCTTCGCCGAAGGCGGCACCAGCCTGTACGTGTCACGGCTGTTCAGCTACACCAGTCCCGCCACACCCGAGGCCGACCATGCCGCTGCGACCATCCCGGCGACGGGCTCGCCGCCCGGGCCCGAGCTGACCATCCGGGCCCGTTTCCCCGGCGAGGCCGGGCGGATGCTGGTCATCCTCACCCTGCGCGCCGGACGCAACTGCCTGGTCGGTACCGGGTCGGCGGCAACGCTGACGCGGGTACACGAGTTCGACACGGTCTACGCGGTCGGCGGCGTGACCGAGGGCGTGTACGTGGTGCGCCGTGACCACGCGACCGGTGCCTGGACACTCGCCGGCAACCAGGGTGTCGCCTTGGCGCTCTCCGATGCGAGCGCCGTCTACCCGGTCACCGTCCTGGTCGAGGTCCGCCGTCCCGGCGTCGACACGCAGGGCCTGCCGATCTTCGGCCCGCCGGAGGCCGTCGGTGAGCTCGGCTTCGACCCGCGGGCAGCCGGCGGTGGCATGACCGTCGTACTGAGCGCCAACCCGCCAAGTCGCGCGCAGGCGTTGACGGTACCGATCGCGCTGGAGGGCGTCGACGGGCTCGGTGGTCCGTCGGTACCGCCGGACGACCTACCGTCGCTCATCGCGGAAGCGCTGCTGGGTCTGGACGTCCTGGCTACCGCCACGTCGCCGACCAGCCCGCTCGCGAGCCGGCAGGTCGTGGTCGCGCTGACCGGAGGCAGTGACGGCAAGGCGCTGACGTCGACCGACTACGAGGCCGAGCAGACGACGTTCTCCGACTACCAGGACAACCCCATCAACCTGCCGCAGCGCGGCCTGGTCGCGCTGGAGTCGATCGACGACATCTCCATCGTGGCCGTGCCGGGAGCCAGCACCGGATGGGTACCGGGCAGCACCGATCAGAGCACGGCCCAGGCCATCAACAACGCGGTCATCACCCACTGCGAGAAGATGCGTTACCGGGTGGCCGCCCTCGACACGCCGCCGGGTCTGCTGCCCGACGACGCCCTGGCGTTCCGCAACCTGCGCTCGTCGAACTACGCGAGCATCTACTACCCGTGGCTGATCATCCCCAACCCGAGCGACGGTACCCGCCTGGGGGTGCCGCCGTCGGCGTACCTGGCGGGGATCTGGGCGCGCAGCGACAGCAACGTCGGCGTCATCAAAGCGCCCGCCAACGAGGTCGTACGCTCCGCCATCGACCTCGAGCTCCGGCTCAACAAGGCCCAGCAGGAGCTGCTCAACCCCGAAGGCGTCAACTGCCTGCGCTTCTTCCCCGGACCCGGCTTCCTCGTCTGGGGTGCGCGGACGATCAGCGACGACCCGGAGTGGAAGTACCTCAGCATGCGCAGGTACTTCAACTACCTGGAGAAGTCGATCGACGAGGGTACCCAGTGGGTCGTCTTCGAGATCAACGGGCCGGCGTTGTGGGACGCGGTGCGGCACACCGTGGAGGGGTTCCTGCTGGGCGAATGGAAGTCCGGCGCGCTGCTGGGCAGCAAGCCGGAGCAGGGCTTCTACGTCAAGTGCGACGCCTCCACGATGACCCAGGACGACCTGGCCAACGGCCGGCTCATCTGCATCATCGGCGTCGCCGCGGCCCGGCCCGCCGAGTTCGTGATCTTCCGCATCAGCCAGTGGACCGCGACGGCCACCGCCTGACCCAACGCCCGAGTACCTGCATGGAGGACTGATGGCAACGCCGCGGGACAACCCGTACAGCAGCTTCAACTTCATCGTCGACTTCACCACCGGGGACGCGAACACCGTGCGCGGCGGGTTCCAGGAAGTCAGCGGTATGAACATCGAGGTGACCTCGGCGGAGTACCGCGCCGGCAACTCAAAGGACAACCACCCAGTCAAGGTCAACGGGGTGTACAAGGTCGGCGACGTCACCTTCAAGCGCGGCCTGATCGGGTACTCGGACCTCTACGACTGGGTGAACTCGATCCGCAAGGGTGACCACACGGTCCTGCGGACCGTACACGTGCAGCTGCAGGACGAGGCGCACAACGGACCGGTGATGACCTGGACGCTGCTCAACGCGCGCCCGATCCGCTACGTGGTACCCGCGCTGAACGCCAAGACCGGTACCGAGGTGGCGATCGAGGAGCTGGTCCTGTCCGTCGAAGACCTCACCATCGAGTGACCCGTGACCGCGTCCACGCTCACCTTCCACGGTCGGCTCCCCGGGGTCGAGTGCCAACCGGCGATGCCGCGCGGCGCGACCCGGGTACGCCTTGACGTCGCCGGCTTCGTGGGGTTCGCCGAGCGGGGACCGCTGGACGTACCGGTCGCCGTGGAGGACATCAACCAGTACCGCAGGGTCTTCGGCGGCGACGTCATCCTCGCCACCAACCGCGGTATCCCGGTGTATGCCAACCTTCCCGGCGCCGTGCAGGCGTTCTTCGACAACGGCGGACGGCGGTGCTACGTGGTCAGGGTCGCCGGACCGCAGGCCCGCCCGACCCGCTGGCGGGTGCCGGGCATCGGGCTGTGGCAGCCCGACGGCACGGTGGAGAGCGTCTACCTGCGGGCGGCCTGGCCCGGAAGCTGGTCGACGGCTTACGGCGTGGGTACGCAGCTCCTCAGCGAACCGCTCGCCGTGGTGCCACCGTACCGCCGGGCGGCGGGTGGGAGCCCGGGCGTGCTCGGTCTCACTCCGGGCTCGTTGCTGGCGCTACAGCCGGGAGATCTGGTCCGGCTCGACCTGGGACCCGCGCTACCCGGCCTCTACGTCACCGTCGACCAGGTCGACCGTGCGGGTTCGACGGTAAAGACCCGTGCCGAGGTTGCGTTGCTGACCGGCCCCGCCTCGCCACCGGACTCCGATGCGCCGGACCTGCTCGGTGCGGACGCCGTGGCGGAGCTGCCCGGTGCCCTGCCGGTACGCGCAGCCACGCGGCTGCGCCTCGACCTCGTCGCCCGCGAAGTGGTGGCCGGTGCGGCTCAGCTCGTGGAGCGGTGGACGGCGCTCGGCTTCAACCCGGGTACGACCACCTCGTGGCTGGACGTGGTGCAGCCGGCCGACGACGACGTACCCGACCCGAGCCGCTCGATGCTGCTGCGCGCCGACGCCGAGACGTTGGCCGGCGCCGCCACCGGCCGGTTCCTGCCGCTCGGCATGGACGAGCTCGGGACGGCCGCTGAGTTCATCGACCTGCGACCGGTGCTCGCCGGGCTCGACGGGCTGTCCGCCTTCGCGCCGGCCGACCTGTTCCTCGACCCGCAACTGCGGCAGGAGACGGTCTACTCGCTGCTGGCCGACGCCGACCGGCTGACCGTGCTCGCGCCGGAACCCAAGCGGCTGCACGGGATCCACGCCCTCCTCGGCGTGGAGGAGGTGGCGCTGGCCAGCGTCCCCGACGCGGTACACGTGGCGTGGTCGCCGCCGGTACCGTCACCATCCCCCGCGGCACCCCCGCCCCCGCCCGAGCCGGCACCGCCGGACTGGTCCCACTTCCGGGACTGCGTGGTACCGGCGGCACCCGCGCCACCGGCGCCTGCGGTCCCGCCTGACCCGCCCGACCCGCCCGAGGCGCAGTACCCGGTGCTGGATGACCCGGCCGGCTACGACCCCGCCGGGTTGCTCGAGGTGCACACCGCGCTCGTCCAGCTGTGCGCCGCGCGCAGCGACATGTTCGCGGTCCTCGGTGTACCCCGCCACTTCGACACGGCCGCAGTCCTCACCTGGCTGCAGCAGCTCACCACGGCAGCCCGGCCGAGCCAGGCAGGTCGCGTCGTCATGTCACCGCTGAGCTTCGCCGGCTTCTGGCATCCGTGGGTACGCGTGGTCGAGCCGAGCACGCCCGGGCTGGCACCGCTGCGCGAGCAGCCGGCCGACGGCCCGGTCTGCGGGATGATCGCCGCGCGCGAGCTCGCCCGGGGCATGTGGGTGGCGCCGGCGCGGGTACCGCTGCGCGGGCCGGTCGCGCTCGCCCGCACGGTGTCCGCCGGTGATGCGGTACGGCTCTTCGACGCCCATGCCAACCTGCTGCAGACCCAGCCGGGCACGATCAGCTCGCTGAGCGCGCACACCCTCGCCGCCGAACCGACCCTGCAACAGGTCTCGGTACGGCGCCTGCTCATCGTGCTGCGCAAGGTCGCCTTGCTGGAGGGCGGCCGGTACGTCTTCGACACCAACACCGAACGGTTCCGCCAGCTCGTCCGGCTGCGGTTCGAACGGCTCCTCAGCGCGCTGACCCGGCAGGGGGCGCTCGCCGCGTACCAGGTCGTCACCGGCGAGGGGACCAACACCGCCGCGGACATTGACAACGGCCGGTTGATCGTCACCCTGCGGGTGGCGCCGACCAGCCCGATCGAGTTCATCACCGTCAACCTGGTCCGGGCCGGCGAAGGCCTGCTCGATGTGGTGCTGGGGTGAGCATGGACGCGCCGTTCACCACGTTCCGCTTCGAGGTCGTCCTCGACCTCGACGAGCCGACGGACGGGCTGGACAGCCCGCTGTGCGACGCGGCGTTCGCCGAGTGCGACGGCCTGGAAATGACGATGGAACCGAGGGTCGTCGAGTCGGCGAGCGTCACGGACCGGCAGCAGCGCCTCATCGGTCCGGTGAAGTACGGCCAGATCACGCTCAAGCGCGGGATGACCAGCAACCTGCAGCTGTGGCAGTGGTTCGCCCGCGGTACCCGCCCCGGCTCCGTACTCACCGCACACGGCCAGATCACCATGTGGGACTCGGCCGGTACACCGGCGATCCAGTTCACGCTCGAGGGCTGCCTTCCGGTGAAGATGCGGGCGCCGGCCCTGCGCGCCGCGGACGGGTTGGTCGCGATCGAAGAGCTGGGCCTGGTCTGCGCGAAGCTTTCCGTCGACCTCCCCGGCGGTGGCGGCTTCGGGTTCGGGGTCGGCGTGGGGGTCTCGGTCGGCGGCGGCCTGTCGGCGGGCGCCTCGTTGAGCGTGGGTGCCAGCGCGAGCGCCGGGCTGAGCGTCTCCGGCGCCGCCTCGTTCGACGCTTCGTTCTCGGCGGGCGGAGGCTTCTGATGGGTACCGCGACGATCACTGAATGGGACATGGCCAAGTGGAGGCCGATCGCGGGCGGCAAGGCGGTCACCGTCGACTTCGACCCGCAGAGCCTTGAGCTGTCCTACACGACAACCGGTATGGCGGCCGGGGTGCAGAACAAGCCCTCAGGAACACGGAACAAGACGCCGGCGCAGCAGAGCGGCCAGTCCGCCACGCTGAGCATGACGCTGCTGTTCGACACCACGACCTCCGACGGCGTCTCGGTGCAGACCCGGACCGATCCATTGGTAGGGCTAACCCTGCCCCAGGACACGGGGGAGGGTCCGCCGCGGCCGGTCATGCGCTTCCAGTGGGGCACGTTTCTCTTCTTCGGCTGCGTCGAGTCGATGACCCAGACGATCGACTTCTTCTCCGACGCCGGAGTACCGCTGCGCGCGTCGGTGCGTCTGTCCATCGTGGAGGTAGCACGGCCGGACACGCGGTCCGGTGCGGGCGGGCCCGGCCCGAGCCAGAGCTTCGGCGCGAACGCGGGTATCGGCGCATCCGCCTCGTTCGGTGCCGGCGCATCCGCCGGCGCGGGCGCATCGTTCGGCGCTAGCGCATCGGCCGGCGCGGGCGCATCGTTCGGTGCCGGCGCATCCGCCGGTATCGGTACGGCATCGCTGACGCTGAGCCAGGACGGCGACACGATCCAGGGCATCGTCGCCCGTTCCGGCGGCTCGGTCTCGTGGAAGGCCGTCGCCACGGCGAACAACATCGACAACCCGCGGCTGCTGCCGCCGGGCACTGTCCTGTCCCTCAATGCCGGCGCGCAGCTCAGCGCCGGCCTGGGCTGACACCGAAGGAGGCCACCCGATGCCCGTCGTCATCAACGAGATCGAGGTGCTGGAACCGCCCGCGCCACCGCCGGCGTCCGGTACTCCTGCGGCCCCCGCCCATACCGAACCCATCCACGAGCAACTGCGCCGGCTGCAACGCGACTACGACGCACGCCAACGGCGCCTGACCGCTGATTGAGTACACCATGACTGTGACCTCGTTCGTATCCACTCCCGTCCTCGCCGTCGCCGGCACAACCAACACCGAGGCGGCGCGCAACCTCCTTGCCTTGACCGTGGAGGAGACGACGGTCGGGATGTGCTGGTGCGAGGCGCGGCTGGACAACTACGGGTTCCGCAACGACGCCGCCGGCTATCTCTACCTCGGCCGCGACGTCCTCGACTTCGGTACCACGTTCGCCGTCACGTTCGGCCCGAAGGACAGCAGCCGGCGGATCTTCCAGGGAAGGATCAGCGCGATCCAGGCCGACTACCCGGCCGCCGAGCAAGCGCAGGTGCTGGTCTTCGCCGAGGACGGGTTGCAGGACCTGCGGCTGACCCGGCGTACCCGTACTTTCAACGACTCGTCGACCGCGGATGTCGCCAACCAACTGGCCAGCGAGCACGGGTTGACCCCTTCGATCGACCTCGATGGCCCCACGCGCCGGGTCAGCGCCCAGCTGAACCAGAGCGATCTGGCCTTCCTGCGTTCGCTGGCCCGCCGCGACGACGGTGAGGTGTGGCTGGACGGTACGACGCTGCACGTATCGCGGCGGCCGGACCGGGACGGCGGTACCGTCGAGCTCTCCTACGGCGGCGACCTGCTGTCGTTCTCGGTCCGGGCGGACCTGGCCGACCAGTGTACCGAGCTGGGCGTCGCCGGCTGGGACGTCGGTGCGAAGGACGCGATCGCCGAGACGGCGGACTCCAGCGCCCTCGGCGCCGAGCTGGCCAGCGGCGACACCTCGGGCTCGGACATCCTGAGCAAGGCGTTCGGCGACCGTACCGAGCACATCGTCCGGGGTACGCCGGTGACCAGCGACGAGGCCCGTGCGATAGCTCGGGCGGCGTACCTCGAACGGGCTCGCCGGTTCGTCTGCGGTACCGGGATCACCGGCGGTACCCCGGCGTTGAAGGTCGGCTGCCGGGTCACCCTGAACGGACTGGGCGCGCTGTTCAACGGCGCTTATTACGTCAGCCGTACGCGGCACATGTTCGACCTCACGCTCGGCTACCGGACCGAGTTCGATGTCGAACGCGCCGGGATCGGAGCCGCGTCATGACCGCCTTCGACGCGTTCGGTGTGGCGCTCGACCTGCCCCGTACGTTGGCCGCATCGCATTACTACGGCGTCTATCCGGCCGTCGTGTCCGACAACCAGGATCCCGACTCGCAGGGCCGGGTTCAGGTGCGGCTGCCGTGGTCGCCGGACGCCGGCGACGGTGCCTATGAGGTATGGGCCCGCCTCGCGACAACCATGGCCGGTGGCGGGCGGGGGACGTGGTTCATCCCCGAGGTCGGCGACGAGGTGCTGGTCGGCTTCCAGGGCGGCGACCCTCGCTGGCCGTACGTCATCGGCGCGCTCTGGAACGGGAAGGATGATCCACCCGAGTCGATGGATGCCGACAACAACGTCCGGTCCATCGTTTCCCGTTCCGGCATCCGGATCACGCTGGACGACTCGGACGGCGCGGTCACCCTGACCCTCGAAACGCCGGGCGGGCAACGGGTCTCGATGGCCGACGCCGGCTCGCAGATCACCATCGAGGACAGCAACGGCAACTCGTGCGAGCTGGCGCCGGAAGGAATCACCATCACCGCCGCCTCGAAGCTCACCATCAGCGCGGCGACCGCAGAAATCGAGATCGGCGAGGTGACGGTGAACTCCGCGATATGGAACTACTCCGGTGTCATCAGCTGCGACAGCGCGATCGCGACGACCGTCGTCGGGTCCACCTATATGACCGGCGTCGGGAGCCTGCTGTGAGCGCCGCGACCGCGGTGGCGGTACCGCGCCGCCAGGGTATCGAGCAGCTGCAGTGGCTGGCTCCGGCACCGTTGTGGGACACGGGTCCGGTCGGCGCGGCGGCTTCCGGACTGACCCAGCCGTGGATCGCCGAGCTGCGCAGCGACGCGTTCGTCAGTGACTTCCTCGGACTGCTGGGCGGCCGGAACGGGGCCTCGCCGGCCCACCTGGCCAACATTGTTCCACATAGGACGGTCGGCGGCGTGGCCGGCGCACCGTACCGGCTGTTCCAGTCGCTGAGCCAGTGCTACTACCTCGTCAGCGCCACCCTGGTCTGCCGGCGCCCGGGCATTCCCGACCACGCGGTCAAGCGGGCCAAGGGGCAGCGCGTGTCGTTCGTGATGCGGCGGATAGCCGCCGATGGCAGCGAACAGGCATGGGTACCGGCCGGTGGTACCGGCAGCAAGACCGCGCCGGAACCGGGATCGCCGCCCACCGGTAGCTGGGTACCGGCTCTCGCCGGCGCGCTGGTGCCGGGAGAGGAGAAGTACCCGATGCACCCGACCCCGGTGGCGGCCTTCGCCCCGGCCGGGAGCACCGCCGCGATGCTCGGCATGGCCGCGGGTACGACCTCCACCCGGACGGTCTTCTACGGGTACGTCCCGGTCGGCCAGCGCGAGCGCATGGTGCCCGCCCTGGCCGACCCGGTCGCCGCGCTGGCCGCGTACGTGCCGCCGGTCGGCAACACCCCGGAAAACCCGTGGCTGTACGAGCTTTTGGGCCGCGTCATCGACCCATGGAACGCGCTGACGCAACCCGGCACGAAGCCACCGTCCGCGGTGAAGTACGCGTCGCTGTACCTGCTGCTGGATCTGGCCGACTGGCTCACCAAGTACCTCCCCAACGTGTACCAGGCGATCACGACCGGATCGTCGGTCAGCGGCGCGGAGCAAGACCTGCTCCACCTGCTGCAACAGACGAAGGTGAAGGACGGCGCCAACGATGTTGCCATCACGGATGCACTCGTGGCAGTGAAGGACTACGCGCCGTTGGTGACCGGCGCTGACATCGCGGTGCCACAGAACAAGTACCAGTACGACCTGAGCAAGCCACCGGTGAACCCGGTCACCGACGTGAGTAACTGGTTCGGCCCGGCCAAAAACGGTACCTCCTTGAGCCTGGCCGACTATGCGCTGGCGGCCCTGGTCCAGGCGGCCGGAGAGCCGGGCTACGCCCCGGAGGTACCGCCCGAGCTACGCGGCCTGATCAAGATCGACCCGATTACGCCACCCCCGGGGATGACCGATCCGACCTACGTGATCCGTACCGTGTTCGAGCACGAGCCGTGCCAGCCGGTGCTCAGTGCGGCCAGCCACGCGTTCGTCCTCGCGCGCGCGGTGGACGCCGAGGCGCCGGCCCGGAAGGTCCGCATCCAGCTGCCCGACATTACCCACCTCCGGCAGTTCCAGCGCGGGGTCGCATTCGAGATGTCGCCGAGCCTGCGCCGGGTTATGCACGCGATCACCCCCTCCAAGGTCAAGGGCATCCTCGACGGCAGCGGGTTCGCCGCCGAGGATGGCCTGCAGCTGGGCATGATCTGCTCGTTCTCGCTACAGATCATCTTCCTCTGCGCGTTCATCATCCTGTTCGTGTTCCTCCTGCTGTTGAACATCGTCTTCTGGTGGATGGCCTTCCTGAAGATCTGTTTCCCGATCCCGGTCAAGGCCGCCTCATCGAAAGCACCCCAGCCATGACCCAGCCAGACCTCTACGGCAAGGGCATCTCCTTCCCGCCCCGGGTGGGGCCGGACGGGGGGATCGTCTGGTCGAGCGGCGAGCTGAACGTACGCGAGTGCATCTGTACGGTCCTGCGGACCGCGCCCGGCGAGCGGGTCGAACGCCCGCAGTTCGGCGCCGGCCTGGACCGGATGCTCTTCGAGCCGAACAGCATCAGCGCCCTGCGGCTGATCCAGGAAGAGGTGGCCCAGGCCATCGCCCGGTGGGAGCCGCGGGTATCGGTCGACAACGTCACCGCCGCGGTCAACGCCACCGACCAGCGCGACGTCGACGTCACCATCACCTACACCCTCATCGCAACCGGTGCGCAGGAGCGGTTGCAGATGACGATCAACGCCGACAGGTAAGGAGGACACCGTCGTGACGATTCCCGTTCCGGTTCTCGACGACCGGTCCTTCGACCAGCTGGTCGCCGAGGCCAAGGCGCGCATCCCGGTCCATACTCCAGAGTGGACGAACCTCAACGCCAGCGACCCGGGCGTCACCATCGTCGACCTGTTCGCGTTCCTCACCGAGAACCTGCTCTACCGCAGCAACCGGATCCCGGAAGCCAACAGGCTGAAGTTCCTCACCATGCTCGGCATCTCGCTGGAGCCCCCGTCGCCGGGAGTCGGCCTGGTGACGATCACCAATGACAAGGGCCCGCTCACGCCGCCGCTGCCCGTACCGGCCGGCACGCAGGTACGCGCCGGCCAGGTACCCTTCCAGACCACGACGCCCCTGGCGGTACTGCCGGTCAGCGCGGCGGTCTACTCCAAGAAGCCGCAGACCGCGCTGGACGCCGATACGCGGGCGCGGTACGAGCTGATCTACCAGACCTTCCTGTCGACCAGCACCGACGTCCTCGCGTTCTACCAACCGGTCAGCCTGGACCCGCCGGCCACCGGCAAGCCCGACCCGGTCGTGGACCTCGGCGACGCGGTGAACGGGACGATCGACCGCTCGCTGTGGATCGCGCTGCTGGCACCGAAGAACGCCGACCTCGACGCCGTGCGGCGGGCGATCGCCGGCCAGACGCTGTCGATCGGGGTGTACCCGGCTGCCCGGGTCGACGGGCGGGTGCTGCCGCCGGCCACCACCGGCGGCCCGCAGGTCGATCCGGGGTTGGTGCTCGAGATCGCCGCGCCGGAGCCCGACCCGACCGGCCTTGCCGGACCCGGCTTCGGCATCGGCCCGGCCAACTATGCGCGGCTGCCCATCACATACGCGGACCCCGTGCTGCAGTCGCCGGGCGTGGTGCAGGTGACCCTGCCGGAGTACGCCAAGCTGATGGTCTGGGCCTTCGATCCGGAGGAGGAAGGTACCGGCGACTTCCCGCCCCGGGTCGACGACGCCACCGTTTCGGCGCGGATCGTCACCTGGATCCGGCTGCGGTTACCGCCGCTGCCCGAGGGCTCGGCAGCCGGTACCGCCGCAGCGGAGGCAGGCGCGGCAGAGCCGGAGCAGCCGGCGCACGCCGGCACCGCACTCCCCGCCGACTGCGGCTGCCCGGACATCCCCGGTACCGCCAAGGTGTCTGCCAGCACCACGCTGGCGCTGGCGGCGGCCGCCGACCAGCCGACCGGGCGGCTGACCTGGGTGGGGCTCAACGCGGTGCGGATCGTGCAGGCCGTGCCGGTCGCGCAGGAGCGGGTCGGCACCGGAACCGGTACCCCGTTCCAGGCCTTCACCCTCGCCAACACCCCGGTGCTGCCCGGCGGCTTCACGGTGACCGTACAGGGCCTCGACGGGGTACGGCAGGTATGGAACCCGATCGATGACATCGACGCCGCGCTGCCCGACGAGCACGTGTACCTGCCCGACCTGGCCACCGGGAAGCTGACCTTCGGCAGTGGGCTGCACGGGGCGCGGGTACCGCTCGGAGCAACCGTGCTGGCCAGCTACTCCTACGGGGGCGGGCTGCAGGGGCAGGCCGCGATCGGCGCCGTCAACAAGAGCGTCACACTGCCCAGCGGCTTCAGCGTGGCCAACCCGGTACCAACCTGGGGTGCGAGCGCCGGGGAGTCGGTCGCCGACGGCGAAGCCGCGATAACCCGGTGGCTGCGGCACCGCGACCGGCTGGTCACCGCCGACGACTTCCGTGACCTCACCCGTCGTACCCCCGGTATCGACCTCGGCCGCGTCGAGGTCCTGCCGCTGTTCAACCCCGACCAACCCGGGACCGGCCAGAGCTGGCCGGGCATGGTCACGCTGTTGGTCATCCCGCGGTCGGACCCGTTGCACGCCGACGCCCCGATGCCGGACCGCCAGTTCCTCAACGCCGTCTGCAGCTGGTTGGATCCGCGCCGGCTCATTACCACCGAGGTACACGCGCGTGGGCCGGTGTACCAACCGATCTGGGTGTCGGTGGGCATCGAGGTGCTGCCCGGACAGCTGCCCTCGATCGTCGCGCAACAGGTGAAGGCTGCGGTACAGACCTTCCTGTCGCCGCTGACCGGCGGCCTGCCGACGGTCAACCCGGCGGGCGGCTCGGCCACCGGTATCGGCTGGCCGCTCGGCGTCGACGTACGCAGCCAGGACATCGAGGCGATCGCCACCCGGGTGCCCGGCGTGCGCTACGTCAACTCGGTCCGGATCGCCGCGACGGACGCGAGCGGTGTGGTCGTCGCGTCCATCGACCCGGTACCCATCTCCGGCCTGCAGCTACCCGCCGCGACCGTGTTCGCCAACGTCGGGCCGGCCGACGACCCGGCGGCGCTCATCGGCTCAAGCCAGCCGGTGCCGCCAACCCAGGTTCCTGTCCCCGTCGTACCTCCGACCTGTTGAGCTCGCCCATGGACGTCCAAGGATCGCGATACCACCTCATCTACGGGGTGGAGGACTGGGCACGCTGCGTCGACAGCGCGTCCGGCCTGTCCCTGGGCGGCCTGTGGCACGACGAGGACCTGGGCCTACCCTCGGCGACCCGGACCGCCCTGGACTACGACGGCGCACTGCGGGTGCTGCGGCTGCGCCGGGAAACCCCGCTGTTCCGCCGTGCCGGCCGGACACTGCCGCTGTCCGAGTCGAGCCGTCGTGGTGCCGGGCGGGACAGCTACGGCAACTGGTACTGGATCGCGCATGACCGCCGATCCATCGTCTGGCGTCCGCACGGCGGCGAAGCCAGCGTGCTGTGGTGGTCGGTCACCGATCCAGGACAGACCTGTACCGCGGCCGGCGGCAGCGGGTTCGCGGCGTGCGTACCGCAGCCGCCCCACAGCGGAATGGTCCTGCAAGGCCTGACCGTCACCACCCGCCACTACCTGCTGGCCGGCTACCTGTGCCCGGACACGCCCAGCGACCCGGGGCAGAGCGGCCTGCTGGCGTTCGACCTGCAAGCCGGCGGGGAGCCGCTGCGCATGCCCTGGCCGGCGGAGTCCGGCTTCCAGCCGTGGGACCTCGCGGACACCCCCGACGGTGGCGCGCTGGTCCTCGACCAGACCAACGCGACGTACTGGCGGCTGGATGCGTACCTTCGCGTCCGCGGGCAGCAGACTGCCACCCCGGACCTGTTCCAGCCGGCCGATGGCAGCGGCGTCAGGAAGGTCACCGGTCCCACCCGGCCAACGGGCATCCCTCTGACCGTCACGGCACTGCACTCCCCGATCTACCCGGTCAGCATCGAGCCCGGACCCGACGACGGTGTCCTGATCCTCGACTCGGACCCGGTCCGCGGCTACTCCCTGGTTCACCTGTTCCTGGGCGACGAGCTGGCCTGGTCGGTGTCGCTCGCCGACGCCGTCGAGGTCATCGACCCGGCCGACCCGACCGGCACACCGCAGCGGTACTCGCTGCTCGGCCATGACTTCGCCTACGTCACCGGGCCGCTGTCGACCGGACCAGGTGATCCGTCGCTGCTGTACCTCGCCGACCGGGAAGGCAAGCAGGTGGTGGCCTTCCAGCCGGAGACGGTCGAGGTGGGCTCGCTGGTGGAGCACACGGTGGTCGCCCGCCCGGACTTCCTTCCGCTGCGCCGGTGGGACGGCAAGGCGTTGGTACGGGCGGGCTCTGGCGTCTGGTACGACTTCGACGACCGGTGGGTTCCGGTCGAGGTGTTCACCGAGTGTCGCTTCCAGTCGCAGGCCACGCTCACGACGCCGACGGGGTTCACCGACCTGCTCGACGTCGACCCCTCGGGCACCGGCGCCGTACCAACCCCGGCCGGTTCGCCGTTCGACAGCCAGCTGCCCGGCTGCGTATGGGGCCGCCTGCTCATCGACGCGGAGATCCCGAGCGGCACGGGACTGCGCATCCGGGCCCGGGCCAGCGACGCTCCCGACATGCTCGCGGACACACCGTGGATACCCCAGCCGACACCGTACGAGCGCTCCGACGGCCCCGAGCTGCCGTGGTACGACCCTTGGGTCGACCGGCGTGGTCGCGACGGCGGGCTGCCCGACCGCACCGGTACCTGGGAGCTGCTGTTCCAGCAGGTCGTCGGCAGGTACCTGGAGCTGGAGCTGACGCTGACCGGCAACGGGCGCAGCAGCCCGCTCGTACGGTCGGTGCGTGCCTGGTACCCGCGCTTCTCCTACGCGGAGCACTACCTGCCGGCCATCTATCCGGCCAGTGACTCGCCGGACCGGTTCCTGGACCGCTTCCTCGCCAACTTCGAGGGCTTCTACACCGCGATCGAGGAACGCATCGAACACTCGCACCTGCTGCTGGACGCCCGTACGACGCCGGCCGCCGACCTGCCGTGGCTGGCCAGCTGGTTCGGGTTGGCGCTGGAACCGCAGTGGGACGGGGCGCGGCGGCGGTTCCTGGTACGCAACGTCGACCGGTTCTACCGCCTGCGGGGCACCGTCCCCGGTCTGGTCAGCACCCTGCGCGTGTACCTGGGTACCGCACTGGACGACACGGTCTTCGAATGGGCGGCCGGCGACGTCGGCGGGGTACGGGTCGTCGAACGGTTCCTGACCCGCGACACCGGCGGTGCCCTGTACGACGATCCGGCAGCAGGCACCGACGCGTACACCCGGGTCGCGACGTCCGCGCACCGCTTCGACGTACTCGTGCCGGTCGAGTTGGGCGCCGACGGGTTGGCCATGGTGCGCCGGATCATCGAGACCGCGAAACCGGCACACACCTGGTTCGACATACGGCAGTACTACGACCTGTTCATCGTCGGGCAGGCGCGGCTGGGCCTGGACACCGAGCTTGGAACGTCGGCGGCGTACGTCCCGATGGTGACCGGCCGCGACCACCTGGCCGAGGGGTACCTCGGCTACCCGCGTCCCTTCGACCTCGCCGACCGGATCGTGGTGGACCGCGACCGGGTCGGCGGATTACCAGCGCTATGAGCCCGAGGAGTCCGGCGTGAGCGTCAACGATCCCTGCGTGTCCATCTCGACCGGCACCCTGGGCCCCGACCTGCGCGTCAAGTACGCCCAGGGCATGATCCTCGGCCTCGGTGAGTTCCTCCAGGAACAGCAGTACTTCCTCGAGAGGGACCACCTGCACGAGCGCGCCCTGCACGGGTTCGGCACCCTCTACGGGCTGCAGGTCACCATCGCACCGGCGATCGGTGCGGACTACACCGTCACCGTGTCGCCCGGCGGGGGGACCGACCAGTGGGGCCGCAAGTTCGTGGTCCGGTCGGCGCAATGCGCTCGGCTGGGCGCCTGGCTCGGCGCGCAGGAGCAGACCAACCCCGGCACGATCGCCGCCAACCTGGGGGTATCCGGCGAGCTCACCGTGTACGTGGTCGCCAGCTACGACGAGTGCCCCGACGAGCTGGTACCGGTACCCGGTCAGCCGTGCAGCACCGCCACGCAGACCAAGGTGGCTTCGCGGCTGCGGGACTCCTGGAAGATCGAGCTGCGTTGGAGCCCTCCGCCGATGCCCGCCTGGGACACCGATCGCCGGCTGGCTCGGCTGCTCAGCATGGTGCAGATCGTCGCCGGCCTCGACCCGTCACTGTCCAATGAGGACGAGATCATCGACGCCGTGCTGGCCCTTCCCGCGGAGATCAGCGCCGGGCCGGACGATCTGTGGCCGCTCGTCGACTGGCCGCCGTCCTCGTCACCGTCCTCGCCGCCGTCGAGCCCGTCCGGCCCGGTGGTCTACCAGCTGCCCGCGGAGACGGCGGCCGACGCGCTCGACCGGATCTTCACCGTCTGGGTGACCCAGGTACGCCCGCAGCTGTCACCCGGGCTGACCGAGCCGTCCGACAGCTCGGATCCGGCGATCCTGCTGGCATCGATCACGTTCACCCTTGGACCGGTCACCTCGCCCGGTGCCGAACCCGCAATCGCCTCCTGCGACGATCCGGACGACCACGGCCGCCCGTACCTGCTGCACACGCGGCTGATCCAGGAGCTACGGATCCTGGGCCAGGCGGGCGGCGGGTCGGTCGTGACCAAGGGGCAGGAGCTCGCGACGCTGACCAGCGCGGTGGACGGCTCGGGGCGGGTAATCCTCACCGCCTGGTTCCATCTCGACCAACCCGTTGCGCTGACCGGGCCGATCCAGGTTGTCAGCCGGTCGGGGACGGTCGGCAGCTTCGACCCGTCGGCGTTCCCGGCGGTCGACCACGACCAGGTGGCCGTCACGTTCGTACCGGCGTCGGTGCTCGTCGGGGACCCGGCGACCAGCCTCGCGGCCCGGGTCGCGCAGGGGCTCGACCTGATCGACACCATGCCCGACGGCAACGTGGTCGTGTACGGAACGGTGCAGCTACCCCCGCAGGCCGTTGTACGCCCTAGCCCACCACCGATGGAGTTCGTCACGATCACGCCGTCCCCCGTGACTGGCGAGGAGGTCCGGCTCCTGCTCTGGTTCCATCCACAGCCGAGGTGGCCGGCGCCCACAGCGGTCATCGGCAACCTGGAGACCCAGCTCGTCGAGGTCGTCGAGGAATGGACCAAGCAGAAGGTCCCGATCATCAGCACCCAGCAGCTGGCCGAGAACGTCTGGCAGCTGACCGTCGGGCCGGTGAAGATCTCCGG